>JAABUW010000562.1_pt1 | contig 71726 bp, 64 predicted proteins | sample 5560081 | NCBI WGS metagenome assembly JAABUW01 (sample SAMN10711882, study PRJNA513363) | rock metagenome | isolation source: Antarctica rocks | place: Antarctica: Victoria Land, Knobhead sud | reverse complement strand
GGCGCCGACGCCCATCCCGCGGCCGGCCAACGCACCACCGGCCGCGCTGCCCGGCCCACCCGAGGAGGCGGGGGCGGCGCCGTCGCCGGTCCCCCCGCCACCGGTGGCCCGGGCGTTAGCGGGCCTCCGGCTGGCGGCGCGGGCGGCCAACGCACCCAGCGCCACCCCGGCCAGGGCCCCGGCGCCGCCGCCGACGGAGGTGAACGACAGCAGCCGGGCCAGGACCGGCCAGGCGATCGCCGCGACCGCCAGGATCGCCAGCGCCGACAGGATGCCGTTGACCCCCGATGCGGTGGCGACCGCGTTGATCCCGACCGCGAAGATGAGCGCGACGACAGGTTTGAGGAAGACCAGGGTCATCAGCATCGTCGCGGTCTTGGCGCACCAGCTGCGGGTGCGGTCCCCCAACAGCCCGGCGACGGCGATCGGGCTGGTCGCGACCAGTACCACGATGGCGGCCTGGCGGGCCAGCATCTCCAGGTACAGCACGATCGTCAGACCGATCCCGACCAGACCGAAGACCAGCAGCAGGGCCGGGCCGACCCCGGCCGCGCCGTCGGTGAACACGGTCGTCAGACGCGCCTGCACGGCGGTGTAGGTGGCGCCGTCACCGACGATCCGCCCGGTCAGCTCATCAGCGGCGCCCAGCAGCGTCGACACCACCACCAGCAGCGACGAAAGCAGCACCCAGGCCTGCCCGGCGCCGACCAGCGCCCGGCCGACGCCGCCGCCGTCGCGGCGCAGCACCGCCGACCCGACCTGCCCGGCCAGCACCACCACCGCGACGGCCGCGCCGATCACCGCGCACAGCGCAAACGTCGTCTTCACCCCGGCGGTGGCCAGGCTGATCGTGGTGGAGCGCACGAAGAAGCCGGCGAACCCGGCCAGCATGTCCGCCGCCCCCTGCGCGAACGACCGGGCGATCCCCATCCACACACCCGACACGGCATCGCCGACCGTGGAGGTGATCGGGCCGATCAGACAGCCGAACACCTGCGACAGCCCACCGAAACACCCCGGACCGCCCGGTGAAGGCGACGGTGACGGGACGGCGGTGGGACTGTGCGAGGCAACGAGCACAGCGAAAGCAGCGGCGGTCATAGCGCCGGTCACTGCTCGGCGACGTCGCGGTAGCCGGCCGCGGTAGCGGCCGGGCTGTCCGGTGCGGGCGGGTTCGCCGCCCGGGCCGGCGACAAGGGACGGTCCAGCAGCCGGTAGTCGGTGCCGGTCCACCGCAGATAGCAGTCCAAAACAACGGTGCGGATCGACGTGGCGCCGTTGACCGCACCCGCCGACACCTCGGCGAGGACGTCGACGACCGGACCGGCCGGGTCTGCCACCACCACCCGGACCATCCGTGGGGTCACCACCAGGTAGGCCGCGCCGGCCGGACCGACCGGCGCCAGACCCACCGCGGCGCGAGCCTGCCCCGCGGCGGCGGCCATCCGCTGCGCGGCCGCCGGGTAGCTCCGGTCGGCCCACACCCGGGCGGCCGCGGCGACGCTGTCGGGGTCCAAACCGAACAGGACCGGCGTCCAATGCCACACCGCGCTCGCCGCCCCCACCGGCCCGTACGGGAAGCCGACCGGGACGAAACCGGAATGGCCGCGGGGGCGGGGCAGCCGCAGCGCCGGCCGGAGGCCGGCGTGGCCGACCGGGACTGCCGGGGGCGCCGGCCGGACGGGGGCTGCGGCCGGCGACCGGCGACCGGCCGGCTGCTCGCGGGCGCTGAGCCCGACGGCCGCCGCGGCCACCACCAGGGCGGTCGTCGCGGCCAAGGCAAGCGGCAGTGTCCGGGCACGGCGGCGCGGCCCCGGCCGCCGACTGAGTTCGAAGCTCACCGGGGCGCTCAGCCGCCGAGCCCGAACGCGCCGTTGACCAGCGCGATCGCGCTGCCCACCACGACCGCGCCGATCACCGACCACAACAAGGTCGCCTTCCCCCGCTCGGCCAGCGCCGGGTTACGCGACAGCGAGCCGGCGGCCATCGCCCCACCCGAACCGATCGCGGCGACCGCGCACAGCACCAGCGACCCCCACAACGTCCAAGCCAGGATGGTGGTGACCGCCCCGGCGCCGGGCAGGCCACCACCGGACGGGGCGACGTTCTGCACCGGACCACCACCGGCAGGTCCTGGTGAGGGGCTGGCCGCGGCCAGGAACATGGCGCGGGCGGTCGGGACGATCACAAGGCCTCCAGGAGAACGTTGAGCGACCCCGACGGCGGACGCCGCCGGGTGGGTCGCCGGGCCTGACCGGGCCGGCCAAGGCGTGGCGGGGCGCGTGCTGACCGGCCAACCCGGCATGGGGACAGCTCGGACCGCGTCGGCCAGCCCCGCCGCGGACCGGGCAAGCCGGCGGCCCCGGGCCAGCTCCGGGTGCGGTAAGGCGACGGCCGCGGCGGCCAGGCCGGCGGTGACGTGCAGCAGCGCGTAGGCCAGCGCCGGTGGGCCGGCCGGCGACGGTGCTACGGCGGCGAGCACGGTACGGCGGGCGACCCCCGGACCGACCGACTCGAGTAGGCCGCCCGCCGCCTGCACCCCCGCCGGGGTGAACGCCGCCAGCAGCACCGGCACCGCATGCGGCCAGCAGGTCGCCGCCAGCGCCAGAGCGCCGGCGGGTAGCCCATCGACGACCACCACACCGGTCGACATCAGCCGACCCGCAACAGCCACCGTCTCCCGGGCCGCCCCGCTCAGAGCGGCGGCGAGCGCGTCGGCGACCCGGCCGGCCGGAATCTCCCGGCTGGCCGAAAGGACCGGGACAACCAGCCGGTCGGCGCCCGGCACCACCGCCGGCAGGTCGCGCCTTGCCTCACCCAATGCGTCCTCCGCCTTGCCGGACCGGCTGGACAGCCAACCGATCAGCCGAGGAGGGACGCTAGGCAGCGCCGGTGCAGACGGCTACCACCCGCCCTCCGCGCCTGGGGGGATCACCAACCGACGATGCGGCGGACCGCGGTGACCGACGACCAGTACGCCGACTCGACCTGCACGACCGTGCCGGTGTGCGGGGCCTCCACCAGCAGGCCCCCGCCCAGGTACAAGGCGACATGCCCCGGGGCGCCGCCGGGTCCCGGGTCCGAGCCGGCCGAAAACAACAGATCCCCCGGCCGGGCCAACCCCAGGTCATACACCGGCGTGCCGACCGTCCACTGGGCGGCGGCGGTCCGCGGAATGGCCAGACCGGCGGCGGCATATGCCGCCTGGGTCAGCCCCGAGCAGTCCCAAGCGTCCGGGCCGATCGCGCCCCACACGTAAGGGTCGCCCCGCTGGGCCAGAGCGAAGTCGACCGCGGCGGCCACCGGAGCCGGCGTACCCGGCGGCAGCGACCAGCCCGGCGGCAGCCCGCCACCAGGGGCCGGCGGGCCGGGAGGCCCGCCGTCGGAACTCTGGCAGAACCCGCCGCCCTGCGGGCCGCTCCCCACCCCCGCCGGCGGGTCACCGGCGCCGGCGAACCCGCCGACCAGCGCCACCGCCATACCCGCCCACCGCTGATACGAGGGGGCACCGGGCGCGGACCGCTGCACCGCCTGCGCGGCCACCCCGATCGGCAGCCCCTCCCAGCCAGGAACGGCCATCAGCACGCGGTAAAAGGCCGTCGACGCGAACACTGGATCCATCAGCTGCGAGGTACTACCCCAGCCCTGGCTAGGGCGCTGTTGAAACAACCCCACCGAATCCCGGTCTCCCGCGCCGGGGGGGACGTCGATCAGCCGCGACTCCTGATACGCGGTCGCCTCAGCGACGACCGCCGCCCGTGCCGGCAACCCCAATGACACCGAGACCGCGTAGACAGTCCGAGCATTCCCCAGCTGCTCGGCATCCAGGCGCACCGGCCCGGCTGACCCACCGGTCTGCCCGGCCGAGCCAGAACCCAAGGCGCTGCACGACAAGCCCAAGCCCATCGCAGTACCCGCCGCAGCGCCGGCCGCCGCGGCGCCGGTCGCGCTCACCAACAGGGCCATCGCCAGCGTGGCCGCAGCCGGCAACAAGACGCCGACCCGGCCACCACCCCAGCCGAGGAGCCAAGTCAACGCTGGGCGCCAACATCCCAGACAACAGGACCGAGCTCTAACCGAAGACGCATCAAGCGGCTCCCTGCCCCGGAGTCCCACAGCCGCAGCCATCCGGGTGCGGCGGTCGCGAACGCTAAGACAGCGAAAGGCAGACCGCTACACCCCGAAAGAGCCTTGGCCGCCCAGGAGATAACCCTCAATAGCCGCGCACGAAGGCTCCCAGCACTGCGTTCGCCGCGGTAACCCTCGGAGACGCCCCGCATGGTCAGGCGTCCGGACTGATAGCGGCAAATCCGATGCTGCTCGCTTCCCAGTATCGGCAGTTGCTGTCATCGTCTTGTACTCAGAAACGAACGAAACCGTGATTCTCGACGGTTTGGACCTACTGCAACCACTTGTCTTCACTGAGACGGATGGGCAGTAGATGGGCTGACCGTCGGTCACCGACGCCCGCCCGGTCAGGGTTGCCCGAAAGGCGGCGGTTCTATTGGTTCGATGCCCGGATCGGAGGTGCCGGCCGCAGGGGCCCGATCGAAATCGACCGTCTCGTTCATCGCCAAGCGGTTCGCTGGCGGCGCGGTGGAAGGCCGCGCACGCACCGGTGTGTGCAGGTAGAGCAGTTCCGCCGTCGGGCTGCATCTGGGACGCGGCGGCCAACAAACGCAGCCGGCGGCTGGCAGCGTGCCGGCCCATTCGACCACCCCCGGCGGTTGAGCAGCAGCGGACCAGCGGGACGAGGACCACTCTGCCGCCTTAGCCGACCACTCATAGCACCCGGTGGCCGTGCTCCTCGCCAATGTCGGTGGCGTTGGTGCCGGTGGCTTCGAAGATCCGCAGCGCCGAGCAGCAGATTACTACGGCGAAGTCGCTACGGTTAGCGGAGTCACGAGCCGCGGTCAGTCGGCCGGCGAGTGCGGCCGGACGCCATCGCTGACGCAGGTGCGGTTGAAGCCGACCACGATCGACGTCCGCCGCGACATCGGGGACGCTGCAAAGGGGCGGACCTTCTGCATCCTGCGGACGTAGAGCTCAAGGTGCGCCCGCTGCGCGGTCAGGTGCGTTTCTGCCCTTCCCAAGGCCACCCTAGGCCGGGACACCGCGCCCGGGTTGACACGCGGGACGCCGTCGATGACGGCGCATTTCTAGAAGTTGGCCACGGTGCCGAACCGGCGGGCGATGGTTGAGCCGCTACCCCGTCCCCTCGAGGTGCCGCAGATACGGCTCCAGCTGACCTGGGTAACCCGCAGCAGCACCGCCTCGCAGCGCCGGCACCAGCCGAGGAGCGCTTTCACGTCCTGGGTATAGGCGGTCAGCGTCGGCTCCCGGTGACGGGCCAGGAACGAGGCCACCGCCAACTTGGTCACATCCAGGTTGCCCGGCACCAGCTCGGTCGTCGTGGTCATCGCGGCTCCTCCCGGCACGGCCGGAAGCCGGTCTCCCCGCACCACACGTGATCATCAACCGCCGCGCCCCCGAACATTCGCGGTGCAAGGTCACCGGCAATACCAATCGAACGTCGCGGAGGATGGTCGTGCCGCTGGGTGGCAAGCCGACCCGCGCGGCGATGTCGCCAGGCGCTGCCGGGGGCGGCTGGGATCACCCGGGCAGCGCCGAGCGCTTTTGGGGGCGATGTCGGCGCCGACGGTCGCAGCTGCAGGCGTTGGCATAGAGCTCGAACGCACCCACCGCGGAGCCGCCAGCAGCCTGCGCGAAGGGCTGGCGAGACGCTGAACGGGCTGCGCCTGAACGTGCCGCCCACGCTGGCGCGGAAGCTGCGCTCGACCAGCAGCATCGAGCCGATGATCTCGATCGCGCGCGCACCCACTCGACCAACGCCTAAACTGGCAGCACGGAAACATGGCGCTGCGCTGGTGCGCCGCCGGGACGATCGAAGCCCGCGGCCAGTTCCGACGCGTCAAACGGACAACTGCACCGGTCCCGCCCTCCGCCCCGCCCTCGATGCGCATGTAGCCGCCGGAACTGTCGGCACCGCACGTCACAATGAACCCGTGAGCGCCGCCTGACGAACACGAGGACCGCTATCGAAGATCAACGAGAAGCGGGACAACCTCGGATTCGCCGGGAACGCGCTGCACCGTCGTCTGCGTTCACCCTTCCCGAGCACCGAGCGTAACCGCAGCATCGAGGCGAACTCGTCTCGAGCGCGATACCGCCGATCTGCTCAGACATCCCGACCTAAAGATTCCTCGGTCTTGGCGCTTTGGCCGCAGCCTTCCCGCACCCCCTACCTTGAGCAACACCTCCGGAGATGCCGTCTATTTGAGCGCGACAACGGACAGCAGGGACGAGAAAGTTTGCCATGGTTGAGTGTGAGGGGCCGCCTTGCGCGCGAGTAAACCCTTAGACCGACTCGTCCAGAAAGATGTGCTCGGTCCGCCGAGCCCGGTCGGGATGGACCCGCCACATCCAGCTCGCGTAGCCGATCCCCAGCAGCAGCCATGCCAACGCCGTGTACCCGGCGATGTTGAACGGGTGCGGCAGCGGTGTTACGAAGGAGAAGACGCTCGAACCGATACCGACCGCTGCCATGAGGGCGGGAACCATGACGAGGATGGCCAGTACAGGAATGGCGACGTGCAACAGCGGGCTAAATCCCGCCGGGCGTTCGCGCACGAAGTAGGTCAAGCACGCGAGGGCGACCAGGGCGTATAGCAGAATCGCTACTGCGGTTTCGATCGTGCCGAGAAATGCGAACGCCTCGAAGGGTCCGCCACTGAGGACCAAGCCTGTCACCACGGTCAGGATGACGGAAAGCCCGAGCAGTGTACGTAAAGCGAAGATGGGCGTGCCGGTGCGGGGGTCGATACGAGAGAAGGCAGCGGGCAGCAACCCGATGCGCCCCATCGAGAATAGGTGTCGAGTGCCGGCGTTGGTAGCCCCGTTCGCGCTGGCGATGCAGGAGTTGAGCAGGGCAAAGAGCAGGACATACCAACCGTTGTGCCAGACCTCTTGTGTCATCCCGATCCACGCGTTGCCGCCGTTGGAAGCCGGAAAGCCCGAGAAGCGGGCCGGTCCGTAGAAGACCGTTGCCGCGTAGGTGCAGAAGATGATGAAGAGACCGAGGATCAGCGGGGAGAGGAGCGAGACCCTCATGACGGTCCGGCGAGGGTCCTTCGCCTCTTCGGCGAGTGGGACCGCCGACTCAAAGCCGACGAAACCGTATATCGCGTAGACCATTCCACCGACAATTCCCGACGCGCCCACAAATCCCTTGACGACGGCGTGCTGCGTAGTGAACACCGACAACGTGTTGTGGGACCCAGCTTTGATGATCAACGAGATGCCCAGTACGCCGATGATCACGAATTCGATCAGTCCGAGGACGATGGCCGCGTTCGTGCTCAACTTGGCGCCGTTGCCCACGAGCCAATAGATCAGGCCGATGCAGACGAGCGCGGCGATGATCCAGACCGGCTTCTCGGGCCAGTTGAAGTCACTCTTCAGCGTCGAGGCGATGAAACTGCCGAACGGCAGGAACAGGGTCGAAGGAAAAACCACCCATACGATGAGGTACAGCCAGGCCACCATCGTGCCGAAGGCTGGATGCAAGCCGCGGGACACAAAAGTGTAGAAGCCCCCGGCCGAGGGAAACCGCTGGGCCATCTGGCCGATACACGAGGCCACCAGCAGGATGCCGATTAGTGCGAAGACGAGTGACAGGCTCAGGGCGCCACCGGCGAACGACGCACCGACAATGACGGCAAGGGTCACCGAAAGGCCCGGTGCCGCGGACGTCAACGCCTGGAAGAGAACTTCGGTGAAGCCGAGCTCGCCCGTCTTCAGTCTGGAAGGCGGAATGCTGGGGTCGGCCGGGGAGGTCCCAGCACTCATGGACCCTGGCTGCTGGACCGGCATGGACAGACCTCCGTCGAAGTGTGCGACAGACGTGCAGATGCTCGCACGTCGTGCGAGCACCGGCAATGCCTCGTCTACGCAGTTCGTAGCTGCGTTCGAGCCAGTGACCGCACCGCCCGACCAGACCGCCGACCTGCTTCGTGTGCGTGAAGAAAGTAGATTTACCTCGCAGTAGCCTGTTCATGCGGTTGACTGTGCAGATGCCCGCCGAGGACCGCGCCGAGTTGAGCCGTTGGGCACGGATGCCGTCCGGCGGGCTTGGCCCAGAGGGCGCGGATCGTGCTGTTGGCCGGCGTGGGTGTCGGGACGAACGAGATCGTGCATCGGATCGGAGGGTCCAAGCCGACGGTGATCGCGTGGAAGAAGCGCTACGCAGCTTAGGGCGTCGCCGGCCTAGATGATCGGGCGAAGCCCGGCCGGCCGGCACAGATCGATCAGGTGGCGATGTGCTGGCAACGTTGGAGCCGCCGCCGCAAAAGCTGGGCGTGACGAACTGGTCCTCGCGGCTGCTGGCCGAGCAACTCAGGGGTCAAGGGGCGGCGATCTCGAATATGTGGGTCGCCAGGATCTGGCGTAAGGGGGTCGGCAGCCGTGGCATCACCAGACTTTCAAGTTCTCCACCGACCCGGAGCTGAGGGCTAAGGTCCGCGACGTCGTCGCCCTGTATTTGGTCCCGCCAGAGAAGGCGGTGGTGCTCTCGATCGACGGGAGAGCCGGATTCAGCTCTGGACTCAGCTGCGCCGATCCTGCCGATGCGCCCGGGCGTGCCGGAGAGGGCGACGCACGACTACGTGCGCCAGGGGCACGACCACGCTGTTCGCGGCGCACTCGAGATCGTGCGACGCAAAGATCACCGACGCCTGCTACCGGCGGCACCCCAGCGACGAGTTCATGCTGTTTCCAAGCAGGTCGCGAAGACCTAGCACGGGTCAAGCTGCACTTGGTCGTGGACAACTACGCCACCCACAAGCACCCGGCCGTGCAGGTCTGGCTCGCGGAGAACCCGCGGCACGATGCACCTCACGCCAGCATCTGGGTCGTGGCTGAAGATGGTCGAGATCTTCTTCGGCATCATCACCCGCCAACCGATTCGACGCGGCACGTTCACCAGCGTCAAGACCTCATCGCCGCGATCGAGACCTACATCGACGCTTGGAACGAACGGTGCCAGCCCTTCATCTGGACGAGACCGCCGGCGAAATTCTCACCAAAGCAACCGGCGGTCGGAGATCATCGTTCACGCGACACTGGATCACCGGCGCGTTTCGACGGCGAGCATTCCCGGCGCGCACCTCGATCTCAGAGCCAGCGTCAGGGCGACGGCAACCAATGTGCCCCCAACCGCCATCCCAGGCCGCACCGATTCGTTCAGCCACACGACGCTGGCCGCCACTCCGACGAGCGGCGTCAGAAAGGACATGAGGCTGAATCGCGACGCACCCATGGCGACGACCAGCCACACGGACAGCAGCAACGCAACGATCGAGCTGGCGAGCACCAAGTAGATCAGAGCAACGTATGCTCCTTCCCGGTGCGGCAGACTCGGTGCCCCTTCTAGCAGGAAGGCGGTGACGGCAACCAGGGTTCCGCCGATCAGGTTCTCAGTGGCCACCACGCGGACCAGATTCACCCCCGCCAGGTTCTTGTTGATGTATACGAAAATGGCGCCATAGAGGGTGACCCCGCACAGCACGGCGAGGGCGCCGAGCAACTGCTTGCCGCCAACGATGCCGTCAGCGCCGAAGATGACGACGAGCCCCAGCAGGCCGGCACCGAGGCTGGCGGCGAATTGCGGAGTTATCGGCTCGCGCATCGCCCGCCGCGCGACGAGCGTCGTCGTGATCGGCTGGGTACCGACGATAAGGCTCGCCAGCCCCGCGCCGATGTATTGCTGCCCCCACACCGTGATGCCGAAATTGAGAGCGATCCCGAAGACGCCCAGGGGGAGCACGGCGGAGCGGCCGCGGCGCCCGAGCGGCTGGCCACTGAGCGGGCTGAGCAGCAGGGGCGAAATCACCGCGGTGGCCAGCAGAAGCCGGATGGCGCAGAACCAGAACGGCTGCCACCCGGCGCGAAGCCCCGCCTTGATGCTGAACGGCGTCGTACCCCACACAACTAGGACGATTAAGAACCCGATCGGCACGAGGCTGCGGTGGCCGAAGTCACGTGCCTTCGTGCCTCGAAGCCCATCGAAACGCCCCGCCCAAAGGACGGCTCGCCTCACATGACCGCGTGCCACGAGCGGGCAGCGACCCGCGGGACCGTGACCAGCACGTTTACGCCGGGTTCTTGCGGCGGTACGCGCGCCAAGTGGTGGCCCAGCGGGCCGGGTCATCGAGCGACGTGCCGTCGAGTTGTGCTACGACTTGCCGGTGAGGGGCGGACCTCACCATCGCGGGATCGGTGCGTCCCTCATCCATGACGTGCGCGAGCGCTGTAATCCAGTAGTCGATGTCCTCGATCGGCCATGCCTCGCCGGCCTCGGGGGTAAATGGCTCGGGGACCGTCCAAGGCTCGTGACTGAGCCAGAAGGCGTCGACGCCGAAGTCGGTCATCCGGTTCTGGACGTCAACCGCGGTCACCCCGGTCTGCTTGGTGTACTCGCCAAGGCTGTACCGGGTCATCTCAAGCCGACGCCCGGTCAGGTGGGCGAAGGATTTGGTGACCCCGTCGATCGCTAGCAGGCGGGTCTCCATGTAGTTGTTGGCGAGCACCGACAGGTCCGCGGCTTCGCGGATCCCGTCTGCGCCCATCGCTAGCAACCAGGAGTATGCCTTCACCACTTGCTGAAGGTTGCCCAGGTACTCGCGCACCCGTCCGACACCATCGGCGTTCTCGACGCGGACAAAGCCGTCCTCGGAGGCCGCGATCAGCGGACCGGGGACGTACCGTTCGAGCTCCGACGTGCACCCGTAGGCACCGACGGCGGGTCCGCCGCCGCCCTTGGGCACCCCAAATGTCTTGTGCAGCATGAACATACAGGCGTCGAAACCGAGCTCGGCCGCGCGCAGTCGTCCCATGACGCCGTTGAAGTTGGCGTGGTCGTAAAAGCAGAGGCCGCCGACGTCGTGGACCGTCTGTACCCAGGCCTTGATGTGCGGGTTGTAGATGCCCATGTCGTCGGGATTGTTGATCATCAGCGAGGCGGTGCGGTCACTGACAACGGCACGTAAGGCGTCGAGCGAAGGGTAGCCGTCGCGCTCGGTCGGCAGTGTGATCACGTTGAAGCCGGCGGCCGCGGCCGTCGCCGGGTTGCAGGGGTGCGCCTGCGCGGTGGTGATGACGTCGCGGCGCTGCTCCAGCTGGCCTTGGTCAGCGAAGTAGGCCCGCGTCACGGCGGCGTGGGTAAAGGCCGCCGCCGCGCCACCACCGGCTTGGAACACGAAACGGTTCATGCCAGACAGACCGCGCAGCTTGAGGTCGAAGCGGTGCACCATCTCGAGCAGACCCTGGACCGACGAGTCGTCCTGGTTCGGATGGATCTCGGCCATTCCGTCGCGCGCGGCTAGGAGCTCGTTGACCCGCGGGTTGTACTTCATCGTGCACGTGCCGAACAGACTGATGCCGATCATTCCCATCGTCTGCTGCGACAGATGAAGGTAGTGACGTAGCACGTCCGGCTCGGCCACCTCGGGCAGTTCCGGTGGAACCGCTCGGCGCACGGCCGCGGGCAACAGCGCCGAAAGCTCGAACGTCTCGATCGGCTCTGGGGGGATGGCACCCCGCCGGCCGCGACCTCCCTGGGCCATGATGAGCGGCTCGTCCCAGACGGCCGCGTGGTAGTTGCGAAGACCCGTCATGCCAGCACCTCCATCAATCCGGTGATCAGGGCCTCGATGTCGGCGGCGGTATGGATCTCGGTGACGCAGTAGAGAGCGGCTTGTCCGAGTTCGGCGAAGTCCGCCGACAGGTCCTTGCCGCCGAAGATGCCGCGCTCGCGCAGACCGGCGTTGATATAGGCGACCGTTCGACCCGATGCGGTGAAGTCGACGACGAACTCCTTGAAGAAGCCGGTCGGCCACACCACGCGCGCCCCGTCCAGTTCACCGATCCGACGGGCCGCGTAGGCACTGTTGCTCGCGATCGTCGCACCGATCTCGGCAAACCCCGACGGGCCGAGCAGCGCCATGTACACCGCGTTGACGACCGCCCACAGGTAGACCGAGTTGCCGGTCCAGTCGTTGCCGTCCTCGCGTGAGCCGTAGGAAGTCTGGTGGAACAGCGTCATGCCGAATGAGCGCTGGCCGGGCACAATCGTGTCGGCCATGCTCACTTGAAGGGTGGGATACTCCCGCGCGTAACGTTCGTCGTCGCGAGTGGCAATGAAACCGCCGGCCCCGCCGCCGGCGTTCATGTGGACCCCGAGCGGTTGGGTCGAACCGACGGTGATGTCGGCGCCGTAGTCGGACGGCGGCGCCAGAACGCCCAATGAGATGGGGTCCACGCCGATGATCGTCTCGACGTCGTGACGCCGCGCCTGCCCGCCCACCTCTGCCGCGTGCGATTCGATCATGCCGAGGTAGTTGGGCGTCTCCAGGTAGACCGCGGCAGTGTTGTGACCGAGCGCGGCGTCGAGCGCCGCGAGATCGACTTCCCCCGTGGCCTGGTCGTAGGCGACCATCCGTATGGCGATCGTCGTCCCGCAGTAGGTGCGGATGACCGCGAGCCGCTCCGGGTCGACGGATGCTGGGACGATGACCTCGGTGCGTCCGGTCATGCGGGCGGCCATCCGTATGGCGTGGCCCGCGGCGGCGCCCCAGCTGTAGACCGGGAGTCCGACGAACTCCATGCCGACGAGCTCGCCGAGTTGCGAGGCGAACTCGAACCAGGCTTGGTTTCTCCCGTGGTCTGACGACGGCGTGCCCCAGACAGGGGTTAGGAACTCGCTTCGGGAGGCGATTTCGTCGCAGATGGCGGGCACGTGGTGCTGCCAGCAGCCGGCGCCGAGGAAGTTCACGTTCGCCACGCAGTCGTCGTTGCGGTCGATCAGCGTTCGCATGTGGCGGCGGAGCGTGGCTTCGGCTTTGATGCCGGGCGGTAGACCGTTCGGTGTCCTGGCCAGATGGTCGGTCGGAATCTGCTCGAACAGTTCCTCGACGTCGGAGAGGCCGAGGGCGGCCAGCATCGTCGCGCGATCGGCAGGGGTCGAACTCGGCATGTAGGGATGCGACACGGCCCTCGTCCTTTCGTTCATGACGCCATGACGCGGAGCACGGTGCTCCGCCCCGGGGCGGTCCGGACTGGTCGATATCCGGTCAGTCGCTCCGACAGGGCGGCGTCGTCGATGTCGATGTGCAGGACCGGTTCGGTCAGGGAGGCGATCTTGCTCGGTGCCGCCAGCACGTCAATGTTGCCGACGCCTATGGCGTCCAGGACGGCGGGGGAGAGCTGCTGATTTCCGCGACCGAGCAGGAACCCCTGTCCGCCGACGACGCCGAGCACCAACCGGCACTCGCGGTGGCGACCCAGGAGTTCGAGCAACTCACTCTCGCCTGCGTCGCGGGCGACCAGGGTCCCGTTGACCACTGCGTCGACGCCGAGGGCCGAGGCGGGCAGCCCCAGCGCGGCGTTCACATGTCCGATGGTCGTCCCCGGCCCGAGAAGGTAGAGAGCGTCCTCGACCATCTCAGCAGCGATTTCACGCCCCAGCGCGAGCAACGACGCGTCATCGGGCACGCCGACTGATGTCTTGGACCGCTGTAGTGAGCGGGATGCGGCGGGTACGCGCGCGACGGCGTAGATACGCAGGCCGGATTGGTCGAGGTCGACCACTTCCGCGTCCCGGGTTCCGACGCGGACCGGGTCAGCGAGGAACCGGGCGGCGATCTCGGCCGCAGTCTCCGGGCCGGTCGCGAATACGCCCGAGTGCATCTTGACGCCCGCGGGCACACCCAGCATGGGGACTTCCGCCGCGTCCGCGACGACGTCACGCGCGGTGCCGTCGCCGCCGACGAAGAGCACCAGTGCGACACCGTCGGAGACCATTCTTGCGATGGCCCTGCGGGTGTCGTCGGCGGTCGTCGGATCATCGAACCCGTCGAGGGTGGTGACGTCCCAGGCCGTCTCCGGGAGGTGAGCGGAGCCCATCTCGCCGCCGGCAGTGATCACCGACAGCCGCGGTACGAGCTCGTTCAGGCGGCGTAGTGCCCGTCGCGCGCGGAGCGGGGCTACCGGTTCGGCGCCGCGCTCGAGTGCTTGGGACAGCGACGCGCCATCGGTGCCGTGCAAGCCGACCCGCCCACCCATGCCGGCGACCGGATTGATCACGACACCCAGACGCGGCTCACCGGTCACGGCATCAACCGCAGTTCCGCAGCGACCTCGTCGAGCGCCTGCCGTGTGATCGTCACCATCTGGTCAATCTCGTCCTCGGTCACCACGAAGGGCGGCGAGAAGGAGATCGTGTCAGCATTCGGCAACGCCCGCGTGATCACTCCCCGCTCGCGGCTGCGCTTGACCACTGCACCGGACAGGCGCCCGATCGGGTCGAAGGCAGTGAAGGGGTCCACGGTGGCGCCGAACTCGACCGCGCCGAGCAGGCCGTAGCCCCGCACCTCGGCGACGAGCGGGTGTCCCCGGAACTCGGCGCGCAGGCGCGCGCTGAGGTGGTCACCGCGGACCTTGACCTGCGCCATGAGACCTTCGCGTTCGATGATGTCCAAGTTGGTCATGGCGGCCGCGGCCGCGAGCGGATGCGCGGAGTAGGTGTATCCGTGGCTAAAGACGCCGTAGATGTCGGAACCGCCCGCGATCACGTCCCACACCGGTTCCGACACCATGCAGGCCGACAGTGGAATGTAGGCCGACGTGATGCCCTTCGCCAAGGTGATCAGGTCGGGCTGAATCCCGAACGCCTGCGAGCCGAAGTTCTCACCCGTCCGGCCGAAGCCGCAGACGACCTCGTCGGCGATCAGCAGGACGTCGTGGCGCCGGAGAACCTCCTGGATGGCGGGGAAGTAAGTCGCCGGCGGGACGATGACCCCGCCTGCGGCCTGGATCGGCTCGGCAATGAAGGCGGCGACCGTGTCCGAACCCTCGGCTGTGATCAGCTCGTCGAGTTCTGCGGCCAGCCTGCGGGCGAACTCCTCGTCGCTCTGCCCCGCCGCGCGCTCCCAAAGCCGGTGCGGCGAGCGGGCGAAGCGGACCATGGGCAACGGCAGGTCGAAGCCGGCGTGCATTCCAGGCAGGCCGCAGAGACTGCCCGACATCACCGTGACGCCGTGGTAACCCCGCGTGCGCGAGATGATCTTCTTCTTGGCCGGGCGGCCCAAAACGTTGTTGTAGTACCAGACCAGCTTGACCTGGGTGTCGTTGGCATCCGAGCCGCTGTTGCCGAAGAACACCTTGGCCATCGGCCAAGGGGCCATGGTGATGAGCCGTTGCGCGAGTCGTGCGACGGGCTCGTTACCCATGGACGCGAACGAGTGATAGAACGCCAGCTTGCGCATCTGCGCGGCCAGCGTGTCTGCCATCTCGTCATTGCCGTAGCCGATGTTCACACACCAGAGTCCGGCCATGGCGTCGAGGTATTCACGACCATGCGTATCGGTCAGGGTCGAACCGTGTCCCTCGACCATCGTCAGCGGACCGTGCTTCTCGTGTTCGCGCATGTTGGTGAAGGGGTGGAAGAAGTACCTGCGGTCCATGTCTTCGATGCTCATCTGTGCCTACGCATCCGTGTAGAACTCGGTTGGGGACTGGACCTGCGGGACGTCGCCCGTTCCGGGCGTACCTCAAAATCGCACTCTAGCAAGAAGTGCCCGCAAAGCGTACGGTTGGGCGCTGCACGTTCGTTGCGGCCGCACGCCACTTCGGAGGCTTCATCCAGTGGACACACTTTTCGATTCCGTTGCCCTGACCGATCGGGATCTGCTGCGCCAGGATCTGTTCATCGACGGGCGGTGGGCGTCCGGCGATGGGGCCCGGGTGGACGTGCACAATCCGGCGACCGGTGCCGTCATCGCCCGAATGGCCGGTGCATCCGAAGCTGATGTCCTTCGAGCGATCGATTCCGCTGCGGCCGCCGGGCGCGAGTGGGGCGCACGGACGGCGATCAACCGCGCGCGCTTACTGCGCCGCTGGTACGACCTCATCGTCGAACACGTGGACGATCTCGCCACGATCCTCACCGCCGAGCAGGGCAAGCCGCTGGCCGAGGCCCGCGGCGAGATCATCTACGGCGCGGGCTTTGTCGAGTGGTACGCCGAGGAGTGCAAGCGCACGTACGGGGAGGTGATCCCCACCAACGTGGCCGGACGGCGGCTGCTGACCCTCCGGCAACCGGTCGGAGTCACCGCGTCGATCACGCCGTGGAACTTCCCGTCCGCGATGATCCTGCGTAAGGCCGGTCCTGCGCTGGCGGCCGGCTGCCCGATGATCATCAAGCCGGCTGAGGAGACTCCGCTCTCGGCGACCGCACTCGTTGAACTCGCATCCCGCGCGGGGATCCCGGACGGGGTGTTGAGCCTCGTCGCCGGCGACCCGGAGTTGATCGGACAGGTGCTGACGGGCCACGCGGCGGTGCGGGCTCTGAGCTTCACCGGGTCGACCGAGGTCGGCAAGCTGCTCATGCGGCAGAGCGCTGACACGGTCAAGAAACTCGCGCTGGAACTCGGGGGCAACGCGCCTTTGATCGTCTTCGACGATTGCGACCTCGACGCGGCAGTGGCCGGCGCCATGGCTTCAAAGTTTCGCAACTCGGGACAGACCTGCGTGTGCGCGAACCGGGTGATCGTGCAGTCCGGAATCCACGACGCCGTCGTCGCCCGCTTGCGCGAGGCGATCGAGAAGCTGCAGGTGGGCGACGGGTTCGCCGCGGGATCCGAACAGGGTCCCCTGATCTCCGACGCGGCGGTGGGCAAGGTACAGAGCCACATCGCCGACGCGGTGGCGAACGGCGCGAGTGTCGCCGTCGGCGGCCGCGTGCACGCCTTGGGCGGCACGTTCTTCGAACCGACCCTGCTCACCGGGGTCCGCCCGGACATGCTCGTCGCCCGGGAGGAGACGTTTGGTCCGGTGGCCGCGGTGATCAAGTTCGAGACCGAGCAGGAAGCGGTGGACATCGCCAACGACACGCCGTTCGGGCTCGCCTCGTACTTCTTCACGAGCGACCTCGGCCGCATGTGGCGGGTCGGAGAAGCGCTCGAGTTCGGCGTGGTCGGCGTGAACACCGGACTCATCTCCTATGAGGGCGCGCCCTTCGGCGGCATCAAGGAATCGGGTCTCGGGCGGGAAGGCTCGCGCCACGGTATCGATGAGTTCACCGAACTGAAGTATCTGTGTATCGACGGCCTGGGCGGCTGATCAGCGGTCATCGCGGTCCGTCTCGGGGCCTGGTCCACGCTGACGTCTGACCTCCATCCCATCCCGCACCCAAGTGATGCACGCCCGGGTGCCGGGCACGCCGTCCACGACGACGAGACAGTCGAAACAGACGCCCATGCCGCAGAACAGGCCGCGGGGCTCACCGCCCGCGGTAGTGCGCAGGGCCAGCTCGCCGTCGGCCATCAGCGCTGCAGCGACGCTCTCACCCAGGTAGGTCGACACCGGCGAACCGTCAACGGTGATGCGCACCGGGTCACCGCGTTCCACGCCACGGGGCATGGTCAGCCGCGGCCGACGGATCGTCACGACTCGGCTGCCGGGAGCAGCCCTTCCTCGACGAGCACGCCGCGCATCGCGGCCAGGCTCGCGGGGTCGGTGATCGGCAGGCGCGGTGGCCGAACGTGGCCAGCCGGCTGCCCGAGCATCCGCATCAATTCCTTCAGTTGGCTCTGGTACGCGCCGTATCGGCCCGCCCATCCGCCCGGCAGCCATAGCTTGGGGAACAAGCGGTCACTCGCGACGGCGTGTTGGCGAGCGCTGGTAAGGTCTCCGACCCAGTAGTCCTCCCACGCCTTCGGGTCGGGCCGGCCGAACAACGAGCCGCCGCCGACCGTGCCATCGCCGCCCTCGCGCTGCAGTCGCTCCAACCCCGACTCGGTCATGTAGGGGCCGAAGACCCGCACGCGGTCGCGTACCCGCCGCGACGTCTCGAAGAACTGCTCGGCATCGGGCGTGCTGTCCTTGATCGCAACGACGTGGGGGATGTCGGCGAGCCGGTCGGCGAGGTCGGCCTCGATGTCTACGCCGCTGCCGTACGGCCAGTTGTAGACGGCCAGCGGGCCATCTATTTTGGCGTCGATTTCCTCGTAGAAGGCGATCACTTCGTCCGGGAAGAGCTTGGCGTAGGGGGGTGGCGAGGCGAGCACACCGTCCGCGCCGGCATTCAACGCGTGGCGCGCCAGCGCCGCCGTCCGGTCGGCCGTGTAGTCGGTGCAGCCGATCAGCACCCGCAGCCGGCCCGCCGCCTGGCTCACCGTGGCTTCAGCGACCGCGTGGCGTTCGTCCCAACTCTGCGAGAACCACTCGCCACACGTTCCGTTGACGACAATTCCGTGCATGCCCTGCGCGACATAGTGGTCGACCAGGGCGCACAGCGTGCCGAGGTCCAGCTCGCCAGCCTCGGTGAACGGGGTGACAAAGGCCGGGAAGTAGCCCTTCCAATCGATGTCATCGCGATTCATCGCAGACTCCCTCCGGCGGTGAGGACTGATCTGATCACCATGCGCTCCGGACCGCCGCGCGATCGACCGCATACCGGTCCGGGAACGCCGATGCCCCCGCGCGCGTCGTCATCTGTTCGGCCAACTGTCGGGCGAACATCGGCCCGAAGGTGAAGCCGGTTGACGCCACGCAAACGTGGAAGCCCGGAACGGCTTCCGACTGCCCCACCACCGGTGAGAAGTCGTCGGTGAACACGATCACGCCCGACCAGGTTCGCACGATCCGCACATCGCCCAGGCCCGGCAGCACGGACAACGCGACGGCAGCGTTGCCGGCCGCGCTCTGCCAACTCGTGGGGTACCGGCGGGGACGCGGGACGGCCGGTGAGGGCCAGCCACCGCCGATGATGAAGGTGTTCTGCTCGGTCTGCTTGAGCGTAAGCCGCCGACCGATGTGTTGCACCATCGGGGTGAGCAGGCGCGGACGCGGTTCGGTGACGTTGACGTGCAGGCCTTCGCTGCGAACCGGGAGCCGTAAGCCGACCATGGCCGCCAATTCACCCGACCACGCACCGGCGCAGTCGACGACGCGGTGGGCGCGCACGGCGCCGTGATCGGTACGCACGGTGAAGCGATGGGCGGCCGACGACGCTTTCACGACTATCGCCTGGACCTCGACTCCTGTACGCAACTGCGCTCCGAGCGCAGCGGCGCGCAAGGCGAACAGCGGCGCGACCACCAACGGATTAGCGTGGCCCTCTGCCGGGCAGTAGGTCGCCGCAAGGATGCGCTCCGACAAGTACGGCGCGCGATCACGCAGTTCGTCCCCGACGACGACCTCGGTGTCGATCCCGGCCAAGGTCTCCAGTTCGTGTTTGTCGTGGAGCAGCTGCACCTGTTCCGTTGTCTCGGCAACCATCCAGCCTCCGGTCTGGTGCACGTCGACCGAAGCACCAAGCTCGGCGTCGAGGTGCTGCCACAGCTCGTGCGCCTCGACACTTAGACGGGCGTCGGCGAGCAGGCGGTCGCGATCGGCACCAGTTCCCTGACCGGACAGCTGGTGGATCGCCAGTTGCAGATGAAAGCTCCCCGCGTTGGTGCCCGACGCCTCGCGGTTCAATTCGCCGCGTTCGAGCAGCGTGACGTCGACGCCTTCGCGGGCGAGGTAGTACGCGAGCGCGGTACCGGCGATGCCGCCACCGATGACGACTACGTCGGCGCTGTCGGGCAAGGCGGCCCGGTATGCCTCGAGTGATCCCCACCGCGGCCGGGCGGTCGATGCCGGCTCGGTCATCGGGCGGGACCGGTTGGAAGCTCGGCGAGGAACAGCCCCGGGTCGTCGACGCTGTCGTCGGCGAGAGCCGAGATCGGCACAGGCCGGATCGGCATGCGCGCGGTGGCGAGGGGAACGTCGCAGAGAGGACGGTCGTGCCGCTGGGCGATCAGCGCCGCGATTTGACGTTGGCAGATCTTCCCCTGGCACGGACCCATCCCCGCTCGCGTGACAGCCTTGACCACGTTGATATCGTCGGTGGCGTCGACGGCTGCCGTGATCTGCGCTTGGCGAACACTTTCGCAGCGGCAGATGACAGTCTCCGACTTCGCCAGTTCATAGATGCCGGCGCCGACCCGATACAGACGCGACGTTGCCGCAACTAGGGACCGTCGGTGGGCAAGTCGCCGACGCACAGGCGCCGCCTTGGCCTCGGCCTGCGGTGCTGTCATCCGACCGGCGTCGACGGCTGCCCCGAGTGCCGCCAGGTCACCCTCGTCGATGGCGACGTGGCTGCCCTCGACACCCGCGCCGTCACCGGCCGCGTACACGTTGGCGACGCTGGTCCGACCCCACGGGTCGCGGCGGACGACCAGACCGCCAAGGTTGTCGTCGAAGTCAAAGTCGCACCCGACGAGTCGCAGGAGTTCGAGCGAGGGAACGAAACCGTAGCCGACGCAAAGCACGTCGGCGGCAACGGTGCGCTCCGTGTCGGCGATTACCCGCCAGTGCTGGTCTACGGCGGCATGGACCACACGCTCGACGCGCCCGGCGCCCTCCGCACGTACCACGATCCGTCCGTACCGCAGTGGTACTCGGTGGCGCAGGAGCAGCGCGCGATAATTCGCGGCGTCACCGAGCAGCGATATGTTGCCACGGGCCGCTCGGGCGATCCGCCGCAGATCGTAAGGACGGGGGGCGGGCCCGGCCTCGAGTGCGGTCACGATGTTCGCTCCGTAGTGCGCGAGCTGGGCCGGGAACGCGAGCGCGACCGGGCCCGAGCCGGCAAAGACCACGCGGTGTCCGGGCAGCACCCACTGTGTCTTGGCCAGGGTCTGCAGGCCGCCGGCCGTGATCACTCCCGGCAGAGTCCAGCCGGGGAAGGCGACCGGGCGGTCGTACGCCCCGGGCGCGAGAAGGACCCGGGCGATGCGCACAGTTCGTGCCGGCGCGCCGTCAGTCACCAGCACCACGCGGTGATGACCATCGTGCTCGGGCTCCACCGCCACGACGGCGGTGCGGAGCAACACAGTGACACCCGTGTTGCCGAGGGAGGCGATTAACCCACGGCCGAAGCGCACCTGGTGATCGCCCGCAGCCGGGTCTGTGATACGGAATTCCGGGCCCGGCTGCTTGTAGATCTGTCCACCGAGGGTGGGTCGCTCGTCGACGAGCAGCACCCGCAGACCCAGGTTGTCGGCGGTGCGGGCGGCCGAGATGCCGGCCGGTCCGCCGCCAACCACTAGCAGGTCGGGGTGCCGCCCGTCGGCTCGCACTGCTAGCAGCCTGCCGGCATCTGCGGGAACGTCGAGACGCCAAAGTCCTTCTTGTAGAGGTCCGAGAGCGTGCCGTTCGTCTGTGCCTTGCAGAGGAAGGCGTTCAGTGTGCTGACCAGCGCACTGTCGCCCTGCTGCACCGCCCAGTTCCCGTAACCGAGCGCCAGCGGTTTCGGCAACGGAGACACTTTCAGCTTGCCGGGGTTGGCCTTCTGGAACTGCGCGAGGATGTAATCCTCGAGCACGCTGGCGTTGGCGCGGCGGGTCGCGACCTCGAGCAGCGCTGCGTTCTGTTCGCTGAAGCCCTTGACCGTGGCCTTCGGGAAGGTCGACTTGGCCAGTCGCTCGCCTGAGGACCCCTGCAGCGCGGTGATGGTCTTCCCGCCTGTGTTGTAGTTGTCTATCGTCGCAGGTCCGCTGTCGTTTTGCGGTACGGCGAGCACGCTGGTGTACGGCACGTACTCCCGGCTGAAGTCGACCGACTTCTTGCGCTCCGGGGTTGCGGTCAGACCGACCGACACCAAGTCGAACTTTTTACTCTGCAAGCCCGGGATCAGGCCGTTGAAGTCCAAGTTCTTGATGTCGAGCTTAACCCCCATGCTGGTGGCGAGCTTGTTGAGCAGGTCGACGTCGTAGCCGGCCGGCTTGCCATTGTCATCGAGGTACATCTCGGGCTTGAACTGCAGGTTCATACCCACGGTCAGAACACCGACTTTCATAAGCCCGGAGCCCACCTTCGCGCTGCTGGACGTCACCGGCTTAGGGGCGGTGGTCTTTGAGGTGCCGCCGCTGCTACCGCAGGCGGCCAGGGCGGATGCGGCCATCAAACCCGCACAGGCCACCACGAGGCGTTGCCAACCTCGAGATCTTGGTTGTTCTAGCACAGTGCTTCCTTCCTCGGTGCTGACGGGGGACCGAGTGGCTCGGACCGGATTGGGTGGAAACTCGTGGAAGCTCAAGCGAGCTCAGCGACCAGCGCGCGAATCCGTTTCTGCTTCCGCGCCCGCAACAGGAGGGACACACCGCCTCGGGGTGGGCTGGAGTAAGCACCTTCGATGAGCCGGAAGACGAGGTCGATGACGAACGCCGCGAACACATACAGGGCGGCCGCAGCCGTATAAAGCACGAACGGCTGGAACTGGTTGGAATTAATGTTCTGCGTCACCCGGACGACCTCGACCAGGCCGATGATCGTGAAAGTCGACGTGTCCTTGACCATCCCGATGAGCATGCTGCCGATGTTCGGTAATGCAATCTTAGTCGCCTGCGGCAGGACGACGGAGAAGAAGATCCGTGAGCCGCGCATACCCAGGGCCTGACCTGCTTCCCGGTGACCGGGCGGGACCGCCAACAGGGCCGCTCGGAAGATCTCGGACATAAAGGCGCTGTACAGCAGTGACAGGGCGATCACGCCGGCCTGGAAGACGGAGAAGTTGTAGCCGAGAACGAGCGAGACGCCGAAGTAGATCCAGATGCCGGTGACCAGCGCCGGCATCCCGCGGAAGACGTTGATGTATATCAGCGCGACCCACGCGAACGGAGGACGACCCATCCGCATCGTCGCCAGCAGCAGACCGCAGATCACCGAAACGACCAGCGCCACGGCGGAAACCCGTACCGCTACGACCAAGCCGTCGAGCAACTGGCTGTGATATTTCCATACCAGACTCCAGTCGTACTTGTTTGCGGCCATCACCGCACCGCCTTGATGAATTCGCGCGTCCGAGGATTCGTGCAGTTGTCGAAGAGGTCGCGGCCGCCGGTCTCGACGATGAGACCTTCATCCATGAATACGTTGAGGTCACCGATGTCTCGCGCGAACCCGATCTCGTGTGTGACGACGACCATCGTCATTCCGGCTTCGGCCAGCTCGCGCATGGTTTTCAACACCTCACCCACCAGTTCCGGGTCCAGTGCTGACGTCGGCTCGTCGAAGAGCATCAGCTTTGGGTCGAGCGCGAGGGCGCGAGCAATCGCGACCCGCTGCTGCTGGCCGCCGGAGAGCTGACTTGGGTAGTGCGCCGCGTGGACCAGCAACCCGACCCGTCGCAGCGATTCGGCCGCCTTGTACTGCGCGGCCGAGCGGGACAGACCGCGCACCGACCGCATCGGCAACGCGACATTGTCAAGGGCGGTGAGGTGCGGGAAGAGATTGAATTGCTGGAAGACCATCCCGACCGTTCGCCGCAGGTCGAGCGGCTTCCCGCGGCGGCCCTTCCTCTCGCCCGGTACGCCGGGGCCGTATTCCGTGCCATTGATCTGCAACGAACCAGCCGACGGCGTCGCCAGCAAGTTGACGCTGCGAAGCACCGTCGACTTGCCCGAGCCGGACGGGCCGAGGATGACCACGTGCTCGCCGGCGAAGGCGTCGAGATCGATTCCGCGCAGCACCTCGACCTGGCCGAAGGACTTGCGCAGTCCGCGGATCCGCAGCAACGGGACGGGGTCGGACCGGTGCGTCGTCGCAACGACTTTTTTAGCCGCTGGGTTGGCCTCTTCCCGGGGATCCGGCTGAACCTTCGCGCTGTTCACGCGCGGACCTCGGTGACGCACACGTACAGGTCATCCGGATCCCGAAAGTAGGCGTAGCGCCAGCTCGCGCCGCCACCGAGGTCGATCGAGACCGGGTCCCCGCTCAGTTTTGCACCGGACTTCTCGAGATGCTCCACCGCCCGCTCGATGCAGCGGGTGCCAATGCCGAATTCGTAGGTACCCAGGTGCCCCCACCCGCCGCGCATGTCCGGTGACGGAGGGAAGTGCTGCACCGGCTCCAGGGCGCCCCCGAGCGGACTGGTCAGCAGCATCATCCGCATTCGTGGAGGGGTGCGGGGATGAAACCAGGGATGCATCGGCTCGAAATACCCGTCGGACTCAAAGAGTTGCCCGGTGAAGCCGAGGTTCTGGTAGAAGCGGCGAGTGACTTCTATGTCGGCGACCCCGAACGCGACATGGTTGACGCCCTGCGGGCCGGGTTCGACGGGCCACCCGGCCTCGAGCGTCGACCACTCGATGAGCTCGATCTTGGCGCCGTCCGGGTCGGCGACGTAGGACAGCCCGCAGTGCGTCTGGTATGGCTCGAGATCGGCCTCGTTCGGTTCCATGAGGGCCGGATGCCCACGGCGAACCAAATCGAGATGAAAGTCTTTCTGCCCATTGACGTGAACGCATACCTCACAGATGCCCGGCTCGCCCCAGGCCTGCCCGGCGGGGAGGGGGGGTGGCTCGCGATCGATCAGGTGAACAAGCTTGACCGACGCCCGTCCCAGCACGGTCGGATTGCCGGGACGCAGGTAGACGACGTGCGCCTCAGTGCGTTCATGGCCGGTCACTGCGTGCAGCCCAGGCAGCGGTCCGGTGTAATCGAAGGCGACGTCAGTGAAGCCTAGATCGGTGTAGAACGCGCGTGAGGCGTTCAAGTTGGACACGCCGACGCCGATGTGATCGAGCCCGGTCATGGTCCCGTATGTGGCGGCGGAGCCGAGCATGAATGGCGTCCTCCCCGACATTCTCATCGTGGTCGCGGCGGGGCGGCGCCGGCCCGCCAGAACGATTGGCCCGATGTTCGCATACCGATTTGGTGAACGCAATACGCGCAACAATCTCGCTGTGCGCGCACACGTTCGCTTGACGTGCGCGGCCTCGGGCCCAAACAATGATGATGCTGGTCGGAGAGGAAGCGATCCCGTCCGGGTCGCAGTTTTCCGCTCGCTTCGAGCGGTCCGACGACGAGAGGACGGGCCACCGTGTCGATGCGGATCGGGGTCAAGCTCCCGCACACCGGGCCGGTGGACCCGTCGTCCATCCCGGAGCGGGCTCGTCGGCTGGAGCGGGCGGGATTCGATTCGTTGTGGGTCAGCGACCACGTTGTGATGCCCGGGGTGATCGGGTCGCGGTACCCCTTCGCGGCGGACGGGGTCGCAACGTGGGCCACCAATCAGCCGTGGACCGAGGCTCTCGTCGCCCTCGCTGCCGCCGCCGCGGTCACAACCAGGGTGCGTCTCGGGACAGCCGTGCTCGTGCTGCCGCAACGCAATCCGATGCTCGTAGCCAAGCAGGTGGGCAGTCTCGACGCGATTTCCGGTGGCCGCGTGGAGTTGGGTGTCGGAGCCGGCTGGCTGCGGGAGGAGTTCGTCGCGCTCGCCGCTGATTTCGACGCGCGTGGCCGGCGTACCGAGGAGTGGATCGCGCTGCTTCGTGAATGTTGGACCGGCCGGCCCGCGGCTCATGATGGCCCGGGGTACCACCTTGAGCCCGGCACCGTGATGCTGCCCAAGCCGATCGGACGTGTGCCGATACTCGTCGGCGGCCACTCGCCGGCCGCGTTGCGGCGGGCCGGGCAGTTCGGGGACGGCTGGCTCGCTCAGCAGGCGGTGCCCAGGATTGACCCGCGGGAACTTGGGCGGGAGATCGCCACCGTGCACGCGGCCGCCGCCGCCGTGGGCCGCGACGCCGCCGATCTTAAGGTCATTCTGCGCCTGGTCGAGTCGGCCGGCCGCGAGCAGCAAGTCGCCGAGCACCTGGGCGACTTCAGCGCCGCCGGAGTCGACGAAATCGTCGTCGACGTTGATCCGTTCGTGGGCGATCCGGTGCTCGTCCACGGCACTCTACGCGCGGCCGCGGAATGATCCCGCAGTTGCTCACCGACCGGCGGGTACTCGTGACCGGGGGTGCGAATGGCATCGGCGCGGCGGTGGCTCGCCGTCTGGCCGAGATGGGCGCCCGTCCGGCCGTACTCGATCTGCCTGACGCCGTTGCGACGTCCGACGCGGGGTGGCCCGCGGTGGCGGCCGACGTAACCGACGAGAGCGCTGTTGAGGCGGCGATCACCGAATGCGCGCAGATGCTCGGTGGGCTGGACGCAGTTGTCGCAGCGGCCGGTGTCGTACCGACGTGGCAACGCCCGCTCGAGTGGGACCTCGATGATCTGGTTCGGGTGTTTGCGGTGAACGTGCGGGGAGTGGCGGCGACGATCAAGCACTCCGCCGCCTGCCTCGGGCCTGGTGGAACGATCACCGTCGTGGCCTCGCTGAACTCCTGGCGCGGCGACCCGAACATCGCCTCCTACGCGGCGAGCAAGCACGCGGTCCTCGGCCTCGTGCGATCCGCTGCGCTGGCCCTGGGCCGCGACGGTATCCGGGTGAACTGCGTCGGGCCCGGGCCGGTGGCCACCGGGGCGCTGCGAACGCGCATGGCGCAACGGTCGGAAAGCACCGGCCTGACTGTCGACGATGCGCTCGAACAGGCGGCGCGGGCGACCGCCTTGGGGCGAATTGCGACCGTCGACGACGTGGCGGACACGATCGCCTTCCTCACCAGCGACCTTTCGCACGGCATCGCCGGCCAGTTAATCAATGTCGACGGCGGAGTCCTCTAGGAGACGCATGTACTTCTGTGCCAATGCGCTCGCGGGTCGGACGGTGTTGCTTACAGGTGCTTCCGGCGGGATCGGCTCGGTCACGGCCCGCACGCTCGGCCGAGCCGGGGCGTCGGTCATCGCGCAGTATCGCGACAGATCTCACATCGCAGCGGCAGCGGTGGCCGATCTGCCGCGGAATCGTCGATTGTTGCTGCCGGGCGACCTCGGTACGCCGTCCGGAGCGCGCGAGCTCTGGCGTTCAGCCCAGGCGTGGCGGCCGGTCGATGTGCTCGTCCTCAATGCCGCGGTCATCCCGAGTTCGCCTATCGACGGTACGGACGAGGAGTGGGATGCAGGTTGGTACGCCGCGCTCCAGGTCAATGTGATCGGCTCGGGCGCGCTGTTGCGCGAGGCGGTTCGCGCCTTCGCCCGGGCGGGCTCGGGTACGGCCATCGTGCTGTCTAGTTGGTCGGCCGAGCAGGGTTCACGGGTTTTCGACGCCAGCGCCTACGCCGCATCCAAGGCAGCGATCCGCAATCTGGCTCAGACGTTGGCGAGGCAGTACGCGCGAGCGGGAGTCCAGATCCATGTTCTTGCGCCAGGAGTCGTGGGCGTCGGAATGGGCGTCGCCGGGCAGGACGAGCCGGCGGCCCGTGCCGTTGCGGAGGGTCTGATTATGGGCCGGACCGTCGGCGCATCGGAACTGGCTTCGTTGATCACGTTCCTCGCTACCGGGGTCTGCCCTAGTCTCACCGGAGCCACGCTCGACATCAACGGAGCGTCGTACATCAGATAGTAGTGGGGCCGGACGGCCCGCTTGGTTGTTTACGGAGGTCGCCCGTGATTGACGAAGCTGCACTTGGCGCCGACGCATCGAACATCACCCGTTCGCGCGACTTCGTCCAGTCACTCGAAAGGGGCCTCTCGATCATGCGGGTGTTCAGCGCGGACCGCCCCACGATGACGGCGTCAGAGATCGCGCAGGTTTCCGGGCTCACCCGGGCAGCGGTGCGGCGGTTCCTGCTCACCCTCACCGAGCTCGGTTACGTCAGCCCGAAGAAGAATCGCTACGAGTTGACGCCGCAGGTGCTCGAATTGGGCTACTCGTATCTGTCGGCGCTGTCGTTTCCCGACGTCGCTCTGCCGCGTCTGGAGAAGCTCGTCGCCGAAACCGGCGAGGCGAGTGAGGGGACTATCCTCGACCGGGGGGACGTCGTCTACGTGGTCCGCGTGCCCGGCCCGGCTCTGATGACGATTTCGGTCAACATCGGTGCGCGACGTCCAGCCTACGCAACGGCCATGGGGCGCGTTCTGCTCGCGAACCTGCCCGCCGCCCAGCTCGACGCGTACCTGGCCACAGCCGAACTGGCACCCATGCTCCCGCATACCATCACCGATTCCGGGGCTCTGCGAGCCGAGCTTGACAAGGTCGGTGAGGAGGGATACGCGCTAGTCAATCAGGAACTTGAGATAGGTCTGATCGCCGTCGCGGTCCCCGTCCGCGATCGCAATGGACGAGCCCGCGCGGCCATCAACCTGTCCACTCATATCGGTCGCAAATCGGTCGACGACATGCGAGCCCTCGTACCCACGGTCCGACAGGCGGCGGCCGATATCGAGCTGGGTCTGCGGCATTCGGCGAGCTGGGCCGACTGAGCCGGCCGAAGCGAGTGCTGAGCTAGCCGGCTCGGCCGGTGAGGACGCCCAGCGTGAGGTCAAGTTCGCCCAAGTGTCGGTGCATGTGGGTGACGCACACCGACGTGAGGTATAGCCACGCGGGAGTGCCGCCCGTGTCTTCGGTCGCGGCATTGTGCTCGGGGCCGCTGTTGAGTTCTTCGAGGAACTCCCGACGCTGATACTCGGGGTAGGCCGCATTTTGGACGTCCACGGCAGGCATCACGTCCAAATCATCTTCGCGGGCTCGCGCGACCCAGTCCACTGCACTGTGATGGACCGCGTCGGCATAGTTCATCAGCTGATCCAACTCGACGCCGGCGGCGATCGTATGAACATCCTGCGCGCCGAAACCCGTACCTGTCCCCAGAACCGCCGACAGCGGCGTATCAGCCCACCGCGGCTGGCGAATGACCTCGGGAATACCGCGTACGACCGTATTTATGCCCCAGTCCTGGGTTCGCGCCATGTGCCACAGCAGAAACCCAATGGGGTTGGCCCCGGGGGCCACGCTCGCGACCATCAGCTCCGGCGTGACCGACCTGGCGACGTGGTGGAACCTGATGTTCACGGTCTCGAGTTGCTGATGCAGCATGCGGAGGGAATCCATGGTGCTGCCTTCCGTTAAACCATTCGCGACAGGAATTGACGAGTACGCTCATGGGCTGGGGCACGAAGCACGTCAGCCGGACGGCCTTGTTCGACGATCAGACCGTTCTCCATGAAGATCACTCGATCGGCGACATCACGAGCGAAGCCCATTTCGTGGGTGACCACCATCATCGTCATCCCGTCGCGGGCCAGTTCACGCATGGTTTCCAAAACTTCTCCGACGGTCTCCGGGTCCAACGCTGAGGTGGGTTCGTCGAAGAGCATGACCTTGGGTTCCATGGCCAGAGCCCGCGCGATGGCGACGCGCTGCTGCTGACCCCCGGATAGCTGACGCGGGTAGCTATCAGCCTTCTCGGACAGGTGCACTCGCTCGAGCAGCGTCCTGGCCCGCTGCTCGGCCGTGATCGGCGACTGACCGAGGACCCGGATCGGTGCAGTCATGACGTTGCGCAGCACGGTCATATGCGGGAACAGATTAAAGTTCTGGAAGACCATGCCGATATGGGCGCGCTGCTGGGCCAGATGCCGCGGCGGCAGAATGACCTCTTTGCCCTTGTGAGTGGCGATCCCGACGCGATGGCCCGACAGGTAGATCGAACCGCCGTCAGGCGTTTCGAGGAAGTTGATGCAGCGCAGGAACGTGCTTTTGCCCGATCCCGATGGACCGATGACGCATACGACCTCGCCACGGCTCACGTCGACACAGACGTCGCGCAAGACTTCGAGCGCGCCGTAGGACTTGCGCAGGTTTACGACTCGGACGGCGGGCCCGCGCTCGGTCATGTCGGAATTCTCAGGACCGGCGCTGAGCCCGGTGCCATCCGTCGAGCCTGATTTCGTAACCGGGCCAACGGCGTCAGTGGCGGCGCTTTGGCCGATCCTTTGTTGTAGTAGCGCTCGATATAGTACTGACCGAACGAGAAGACGGTGGTGAGTACGAGGTACCAGATACTGACGACCACGAGCAGCGGGATGGTCTGAAAGTTCTGTGCGTAAATCACCTGCGCTGAATACAACAGCTCGGGCAAGGAGATGACGCTGACCAAGCTGCTGCTCTTCAACATTCCGATCGCTTGGTTACCAGTCGGCGGAATGATGACTCGCATGGCCTGCGGAAAGATGATTCGCAGCATCGTCGAGCCTTCGGACAAACCAAGGGCCCTGGAAGCTTCGGTCTGGCCGACGTCCACGGAGGTGATGCCGGCACGGACGACCTCTGACATATACGCGCCCTCATTGAGGCCGAGGGCGAGCATCGCCGCTACGAACGGCGTGATAATGCTGTTGACCTGGATAGATACAAAGCTCGGGCCGAACGGGATGCCGATTGACAGCCGCGGGATGAAGGACGCTAGATTATACCAGAAGATAACCTGGACGAGCAACGGGGTGCCGCGGAAGAACCAGATGTACAGCGACGCCACTCCCCTGACCAGGGCGCTGGGCGACATCCGCATCAGGGCGAGAGCGAAGCCGATCGCAATGCCGATCACCATCGCGATCGCTGTCAGTTCGATCGTGCGGAGTACGCCGAGCAGGATCGACCGGGCTGTGAAATATTGCGCCACGACGTGCCAGTGGATGCTCTTGGACGTGATCAGCAGGTGGACGAACATCATAGCTAGGACGACAACGACAACAATGGACAACACGCGCGCGAGCCTGGCGGCTGAGTCGCCGACGGATTGAGGCATTGGGTCGGTGAGATTCTCTAGTGAAGCGGCCGAGGCAACTCCAGGAGAGGGGATGGGCTTCGACACGGATGTCAGCCTCCCGATTGGTCAAGATCCGCTATAGATCGTGGCTTTCGTCGCCAGCCCGGTGTCGAGACCCCACTGCTTCATGACCGCGCCATAGGTGCCGGTGGAGATCAGTTTATCCATCGCGGCGGCGATCGCCTTGCTCAGGCCCGTTCCCTTGGTGACGCCCACGCCCTCGGCGACCGGCGCATAGTTCAACTTAGATGCCTGGAACTGGCCGGGCGTCTGCTTGAGGGTATAGGCGAGTTGGTTTGCCGAGTTGGTAAACAGCTCGGCCCGGCCGTTGGCAACGGCCAGGATCATGTTCGCCGCCGTCGGGTACGACTGGATCGTGATCTTTCCCTTGCCCCCCGGCGAGCACAACTTCTGGATGGCGTTGAGCTGGTCGACGAACACCGACCCGCCGAGCGTGGCGACTTTGTGACCGCAGACGTCGGTCGGCGTAGCGATCGCAAGTGAGCTACCGGCCTTGGATGCGAACTGCGTCCCCACGCTGTAGTAAGTAACAACGTCGATCTGCTTGAGCCGTGGGGGGGACTGAATTAGCGACGAGAACGAAACGTCCCAGCGTCCGTTCTGCAACCCGGGGATGAATGTGTCGAACGCACCCGACGTCGTCACTTCGTACTTGAGGCCGAGGACCGCCGCCGCCGCCCGCCCGAGGTCGACCTCCCAGCCGACGGTCTTGCCGTTCTGAACGAAGGTATCGGGCGGAGCGTTGTCGTAGGTTATGTCCTTGAGGGTTTTGTTGCTGGCAATGGCCTTGGGCAGCATCGCCGCGATCGTGGCGTCATAGGCGACGGACGTTCCGGCCACCGTGATCGCAGCCGGGCCAGGCGCCGGTGCAGTCGGCGTCGACGACTTCGCCGACTTTGATGAGCTGCAGGCGGTAAGCAGCACTGCGCATGCCACTACCGCAAACCCGCAGCGAAATTTCAGCATCACTGGCGACCTGACCTCTCGTGATGGGCGAATGCTACGTTTACGCGAGTCGTGCTTGAGCACAGATGTTCGCTGTGCGAACGTGAGTTCGTTGTGCGAGAGTAGACTCCGGTCGGTCGCGGCCTGTCAATAGCGGAGGGACAGTTGTGATCGCCTAGTGACTTTCGTGCGCCATGCGATCACCAGTCACGATGGCAATGGCGAGTCGCCACGGCCGACCAGGATCCGCATTATCGCTTGATCGCGACGTTCGACGTTGGTCTCCCAGTCAGCCGGTGGCAGCGACCGATGCAGTTCCTCGGCCACGCGTCGCACCAGTTCCGGCGTCCAGGGGTCGTGCTGGCCGCGGTCCGCGCCCATCCGCGCGTAAGCCGGCCCCAGGCGGGCGGCATGCGCTTCGATACCGCCCCGGGTGTTCAGCTCGGCCGTGGCGAAGGGCCCGATCACCGCCCACCGCAGTCCGAGCCCGTCACGGACCAGCGCGTCCACGTCGGCGACGGACACGACGCCGTCGCGCACCAGGCAGTACGCCTCCCGCAGAAGCGCGCCCTGCAAACGGTTAAAGACAAATCCCTGTACCTCATGGTGGACGCGGACTGGCGCGATGCCGACGGTCCGCAGCAAGTCCTCGGCGGAGGCAATGGTCGCTGGATCGGTGAAGGGTGCCGGTACAACCTCGGCTATCGGGAGCAAATAGGGCGGGTTCGCGGGGTGGACGATAAGACACCGCCCTCGCCCAGGCAGCTCACCGGCGAAGACGGAGCAGACGAGCGCGGACGATGAGCTGGCCAGAGTGGTGGGCGGCGGCGCCAATGAGTCCAACTCGCGGAAGATCGCGCGTTTGAGCTCGAGGTCCTCCGGTGCGCATTCCTGCACGTGGGTGGCGCCGCGCACCGCGTCGGCCAGATCGGCGGTGGTGCGGATGCGCTTGCGTACCGCCGCTTCTGACTGGTCGAGCAAGCGCGCCTCGCGCAGCGCAGTGAGCCGGTTCTCGATATCGGCCCTGGCCGCGGGTAGCCGACGGGCGTCCGCATCGTGCAGGACCGTCGTCAGGCCGGCGCGCGCGAACACGATCGACCACGCGATACCGATACTGCCGGCGCCGATGATCGCGATCCGGCGTGGTGGGTCGGCCGTCATTTCAGGCTGATCCCTTGTCCAGTCTTTCCATCACCTCGTCGAGCGACTGCATCAATACGCGGATGCGCGAGACCCGCGACTCGCCCTCGGCGCCGAGTTCGGCCAGTGTCGTCAGCGGGGGTCGCACGTCGCCGACCGGGTGCCCAGCGGCGGCGGCAAGCGCTTTCGAGTAGCACTGATGCCCATACGTCGGGTGCCCAGCGGCGATGATGTGGTCGATGGCATTCATGAGCGCCTCGATCTCGCGCGCCTCCTCGAGACGGCCCTCGTCGAGGAGGTCGAAGATTCGACGCGAGGCATACGGAATGTAGTTGCCGTAGGGGTTCACGTAGCCGATTGCGCCGAGCAAGTACGAGTCCACCACCTGCTCTCCCGCGAAGACGTTCATCACCCCCTCCGTCAGCTCGATGACCTCGCGCACTCGGCCCACCTGCTGGCTGGATTCCTTGATGTAACGGATGTTTTCGAAGGCCTCCGCCAGTCGCGCGACGAGCGCAGCCGACATGTCGACGTTTGAGGTGACCGGATTGTTATAGAGCATGATCGGCACGTTCACGGCGTCACAGATCGCTCGATAGTAGTTAAAGATCTCATCCTGGGTCGGCGTGTAGTAGTACGGCGGGAGGATCATCAGACCGTCGGCACCCAGTTCCACGGCTTCCTTGCTCTGGGATACCGCCAACGGCGTGTAAGCGTTCATCGTTCCCACCAGGACGGGAATGCGTCCGGCGATGTGCGACACCGTCGTGTCGACCACCAGGCGGCGCTCGCTCGGGTCCAGCGTCAGGAACTCCCCTGTGGTACCCAGCATGATCACTCCAGGAACGCCGACGTCGAGCTGCCAATCCAGAAAGGATTTCAGGGCCGAGACGTCGACGGCGCGGTCACCGTCGGTGAACGGAGTGACCGCCACGGTGTAACTGCCGTGAAACTGGGTGGTCATCGGTATCCTCTCTGCGCACCAACGTGCGACAAGTGAACACCGTTACCATACGATGTCGCCATGCCCGAGCAGAAGGGAGCAGCTTCCGCACTCGAGACGGACGTCGTGATCATCGGCGGCGGAGTGGCCGGCTGCGCCACCGCGTACTTTCTGGCCGTCGCTGGAGTCGACGTGGTGCTGATAGAGCAGTTCGACCTCAACACCCAGGCCTCCGGGCGCAACGCGGGAAGTTTGCACGGCCAGATCCAGTACCCGTCCTTCGTAGAGTTCGGCATCGACTGGGCACGTGACTTCGTACCCGCGCTGCAGATGCTCGTCGATTCGTTGGATATGTGGGACGGTCTGGAGGAGAGCTTAGGTGTCGACTTGGAGGTTGTGCGTAAGGGCGGGCTGCTCGTCGCTGAAACGCGTGAGCAACTCCAACTGATCGAACAAAAGGTGGAGTTAGAACGCCAGGCCGGCTTCGCTGCACAACTGCTATCCCGCGCTGAACTACGCGAACTAGCGCCGTATGTATCAGCTTCGATGCTCGGCGCGGAGTACGCACCGGCCGAAGGCAAGGCCAATCCGCTGTTGGCAGCGCCGGCGTTCGCTGCCCGTGCGCAACGCCACGGGGCGCGGGTACAAACATGGACACCGGTCACCACGATCACCGGGACCGATCACGACTACTACATCCACGCCGGTGCGGGCGTCATCCGCAGCCGCTCGGTCGTCTGCACGGCCGGAGCGGGCACGACCCTGCTCGGTGCCATGTTCGGTGCCCACCTCCCGATCTCGGACGAGCCCGTGCAAGTGAACGTGACCGAGGCTGTCGCCCCCTTGGTCAAGCATCTCGTGTATTTCGCCGGGGATCGGTTGACCCTCAAACAGGCCAGGTCGGGGGCACTCCTCATTGGCGGCGGTTGGCCGGCCAGGCCTGGCCCCGACGGTTCGCCGATCGTCGACCCAGACTCGGTTCGAGCCAATCTACGGGTGGCGATCCGGGTTGTACCCGCGATCGCGCACGCACAACTCGTACGAACGTGGGTCGGTACCGGCAACGGCACGCCAGACCTGCGTCCGCTGATCGGCGAGGTTCCCGACCATCGCGGGCTGTTTTTCGGGATGTTTCCGCACATGGGCTTGACGGCGGGACCGATCGTGGGCCGCATTTTGGCCGATCTGGTTCGGTTCGGCGAATCCGACCGTGACTTGGCCCCCTTTGCTCTGGATCGCTTCTGAGCGTCAGTCGTCGGCAGCGGCGGCCACGGTTGCGATTTCAGTGGGCTTGTAGGGAACCTGGGAGAAGAACCCGGCCCGTTCATCGACCGGCTGGCCGGACCTGCGGGCGGCGAGCTTGGTGACCACGGGTCCGCAGTACCGCCCTTGGCACTTGCCCATGCCGACCCTGGTTGTCCGCTTCAGCGCGCCGGCGCTGTGCAGACCGGGGGAAAGGCCGGCCTCCACCTGCTGCAGGGAGATGTTCTCGCATCGGCAGATGATGGTGTCGGGCAGGGCGAGCTGGTCCCAGAGCACCGGGGCGGCGTAGACCCGCCACAGCGCGTCCTGGAAACGGCGGTGGCGTTTCAGTGCTCGCCGCGCGATGCGAACCTGCCGACTGATTTCGGACGACACCGTGATCCCGAGATCCTCGGCGACGGCGTGACCGGCAATTACCCCGAGGGCGCCGGCCACCTTGGCTCCCTCGATCGCCGCACTATCGCCGATCACCCAGACATTGGGCAGGGATGTGCGTCCGGTCTCGTCGCGTTCAACCATCAGCCCGCCGCCTACCGGGTCGACGCGGTGGCAACAGCCCAACGATCGCGCGATCTCGTTCGACGGTAGGAACCCGAAGCCGAGGCAGACGGCGTCGACCGCGAAGCGTCGCTCTGTTCCGACTACGGGCCGACCCTCGTCGTCGATCTTGGCCACGGTCGCGGCCGTGACGGACCTCTCGCCCTCCAGGCTGATCACGGACGATCGACTCAGTACCGGGATGCGTGCGCGCGCCAAGGAGGCGATATACCCGGCACCGTCGCGTACCAAGGATGGGGCCGCGGCCAGCATCCGGGCACTGAGCACCCCGTTGATCGGCTGGCGAAGGTCGGCCAGTTCAGCCAATGCCACCACGGTCACGCCGGCGCGGGCCATTTCCGCCGCCACCTGAAGGTTGAGGGGCCCGTTGCCTGACACGAGTACGCGCGAGCCTGGCGAAACCTGGCTCGAGCGCAGCAGGCTTTGCCCGGCCCCTGTGCTCAGCACGCCAGGCAGGGTCCAGCCCGGCATCGGGACCCCGCGTTCGTACGCGCCCGTGGCAACGATCAGTCGCCGTGGGGACAGCACCCATCGCGCATCCTTTCCCGCCGCGTGCAGCCGATCGGAGCTGAATGCCCCCCATACGGCAACGCCCTGCAATACGGTGATCGACGAGGCGCGTATCCGCTCGATAAGGGCGCGGCCGTGCTGGTACTGATGGTCAAGGCAGTTCTCGTCTACGCTGAACTCCGCCGCCGGCTGTTTGAAGTACTGTCCGCCGAGCTTGGAGCGCTCGTCGAGCAGCACCACATCAAGGCCGGCCTCGGACGATGCAAGCGCCGCCGCCAGGCCGGCCGGCCCCCCGCCGACGACGAGAACGTCCGGTGACAGCTCGTGTTCAGGCAACTCGCCCGAGTCATCCCAACTCAATGCGGGAGCAGCGGGCTGAAGCCGCACGTCCATCCCCTCGCAGGCAGTGGTCATGCAGGCCAGCACACCGGCGCGGCCGCCGACCTCGACGGTGCAGTCCGTGCAGACACCCATGCCGCAGAAGACGCCTCGGGGGTCACCCGTCGACGTCTCTCGGCACACCAAGTGGCCTGCGTTGACCAGCGCGGACGCGACGGTGTCACCGAGGCGGGCGTCGACTCGCTGGCCGCAATAGCTTAGGGTGATTGGTTTCTCGTCTGCGCTGACGCCCTTGCTGTGGACGCGCACCTCAACGACCTTTTTGATCGCGCGCCGGCTCCGTGCATGGGCGGGCAACGGAATGGCGCACTAGGTCGGCGATTTCGGTAACAGCCGTCTGCATGGTGGCCAGGCCTTCCGGTCGCGAACTGCCAGGGGCCCGCCCAGGCGCGTTAGGTAAGCGGACTCCTGCACCCAGCATGGACTTATCTACTATCGCGACCGTAGTCCACGGCCGCCGAGCAAAGGACTGGCATGACCGACCTCACCGGCAAGACGGTCCTGTTGACCGGTGCCTCCAAGGGCATCGGCTTTGAAACCGCGCGCGCCCTCGGTGCCAGCGGTGCCCGCGTCATCGCCCACTTCGCGGAAAACGAGGCGGGCGCCATCGAAGCAACCAGGGACATACCCGACGCCCACAAGCTGCTCGTCCGGGCTGACTTCACCCAGCCGGACGCAGCGACCATGTTGTGGCGCGAAGCGCTGGCCTGGCACAACCGTGTCGATGTGGTGATCAGCAACGCGGCGATCATGCCGCAGGCCGGCCTCCGCGACTCCGAGTCCGAGTGGGACGCGGCCTGGGCCACCGCCCTCCAGGTCAATTCCGTCGCGCCGGCCACGTTGGTCCGGCACGCGGTCAACCACTTCCTCGACGCGGGCGGTGGGGTACTGGTCGCGGTGTCAAGTTGGGTCGCTCAGCGCGGTGCGGCCAATCCGAATCTGATGGCGTACGCGGCCTCGAAGGCAGCACTCGGCGCAATGGCCAAGACGGTGGCACGCGCGTACGCCGCGGACAACGTTCTCGTCTATCTGGTTGCCCCCGGGGTAGTGAAAACCGAGATGTCGCTGACGTCGGCGCGCAACCAAGGTGGTGAACAGGCGGTGACCGACTCACTGGCCATGCGCGAGTGGGTTCCGCCGGGCGAGATCGCGGATCTGATCTGCTTCCTGTCGTCGGGAGTCTGCCGGCACCTGACGGGCGCGACCCTCGATGTGAACGGGGCGAGTTACATGCGGTAGCGCCCGGGCTGAACGTAATCGTCATCGCCATCGCGGAAGGCCGGCGCATTCAGGACGAGGTATTCGGCCGCTCCCGTCAGAGAATATGCTGCACCCGGCTCGAGGATTAGGACCTCACCCGCGACCAGCGCGACCTGGTGGGAGATCCCGGCCTCTCTGACGTCGAAGTCGAGGGCCCCGCTGATCAGGTAGTAGATGCGCGCCGTGCGCGTGCTGCGCAACCGGCGATGGGTGCCGTCGATCCGGACCCAGGTGACGCTGAGCGCGCCGGCTGTGGCGCGGGCCATGACCAACGTCCGCAATACGAGATCGTTCCCGGATTCGGCCTGCACGGGGGCGTCCTGGCTTCTGACCACGCGCAAACGATCTGCCCCCGAAGTGCTCACATGACGCACACGTGTGCGCTCAAAGGATGGTAGAGCAGTTCAATCCGCTGACCAATCGTGGCACTACTGTTCGGAACCGGGCTCAAATCTCGCCGATGTGTCAATACAGACGGCACGCGGAATTCCTGGCACCATATGCACCTCGGTTACTTCGCGGTCGGCGGTGCCGGTCTGGTGATGACCGAAGCAGCGGCGGTGGATCCGATCGATCAGCTGTCGCGCGCCGACATCGGATTGCGGAACGACGAGCAGGCCCATCGACCTCGCGCCGCGCGCACGCCGTCGCCGCCTATCTCGCCGGCATGAGCGCCGGCTGACGCGCCGACGGGCTCGTCAAGATCGACGGTCAAGTGGCCGGGGGAATCTCACCCCCTCGGCCCTCACAGAACCGGACGTGAGCCTCGCGGCTCATCCGGCTCGTGTCATCAAGCCCGCGACGCCGTCCTCCAGGGGGCGAACAGGTTCGGTGCCCGCTGACGGATAGCGCGGAGAAACCGTAGTGCCCTCAGGTAGTGGCGTCGGAAACGCTGTATTTTCCAGCTGAGCCAGCGCGCCAGGTAATGGTCGACGCGCTGGAGGGTTGGAGTCAGCCGGTGAGCGGTTGAACCGCCCGTAGTAGTTGACCCAGCCCCTGGTCAGGGAGGATGTCTCGTGCCAGGTCGCCAGGCTCCAGGTGCTGCGTCGGTGAAGCCGCCACCGGCGGATCGCCGACCGCATCCGCTTGCCGGCCTGGTCGCTCACCGCCGGGGGTGAACGACACGAACAGTTGGCCGGGCGGTTCTCAACCGAGTGGGGACGGACGGTGTGGCCGATGTTGCCGACCACGTCGGCGGTGATGTCCGCTTGCTTGATGCGATCCTGCGGGAGCACATGCTCGACCGTCAGTGCGCCCGTCGCCGTGCGTGGCTGCGGCTCATCGTCGCCGACGGCGATACCGACTACTACGTGACGCGCGCCCTCCAGGTCCTCCAAGAGGACCTCGCGCGCGACAGCCCATACCTGGCGAAGCAGGGCTGTGCGCCGCGGTCACTCGCAGCGATCGCGTGGGCAAACACCGACGACACCGACCCGCAGATCGGCGATCTGCTGGCACGCGCCCCCGACCCGCGTGTCCGACGTGAGCGCGCCGACGCCGCCCGCGACAGGCTGCGCGGCGACTCACGTCACAGTGTCCGTCGGCTCCTGCCCGCATTGAGCGGCAGCGTCACTCCTGCGGAAGGGTGACCGCCTGCCGCCGATCGACCACGAGCGCCGTTCGGTGCCCTCGGGGTGCGGATCATCTGCATCCCCTTTGTCTGCGTGCGGAAGCCTAGGGGCGCGTAGATGGAGGCGGCCACTTTGGGGGTGGAGGCTTTCAGGGTCACGATCACCGCGGCCGCGTCGGCTGCGGCGCAGACTCGGGTGAGGAGGGGCTGGGCGTGGCGGGCTCCAATCGGCCAGGCGGCGACGTCGTCGAGGTGCCAGCTTCCGTTTCGGCGTTGCAGGACTCGAAGGCTGGCGTGGGGAGTAGTAAGCAGGATCGTTCGCCGGCGCCAGCGGCTAGACGCGAGGCCAGCTGGCGCGATCCCGGCGTTGATCGCTACTTGCATTCGCCGCCATCCGTGGCTGGTGGTGGTGTATGCCCTGATCCAGCGGACGGTCGCGGTGACCGCTGCAGGTCGGCTCGACTCGGAGATGGCCGGCTTGAGCGCTGCCCTCAGGAGCGTCTCCGGGGCGGTGCGCGGCGGCGGGACTATCGCGATGATGAACAGCACTGCGCCCACCGCGTACACGGCGATGATGACGGCGACCGGGGTGATAGCGGCGAGCAGCAGCCAGCCGGCGGGTGTCACCGGCGTCCCGCGTTGACGGGTGTTGACGTTGTGGAGTTCAGGGCTTCCCGGTGGACGGCGACCGTCTGCGGGTGGGGGGTGGGCACGCCGAGGTCGGTGAGGACGGCGAGGCACTCTTGCCACGCTTGGGCGACGCCGGTGAGGTTTCCGGCGGCGGCGTGGGCGCGGATCAGCGCCCGGTACAGCCGTTCGTCGGGGTCGACGCGCAGGCCGGCGCAGGCCGCGTTCACCGCGCCGGTGGGGTCGCCGGCGGCCAGGTCGAGGGTGCTGAGTCGTTCGGCCGCGTCGACGACGACGGCGCGGATCTCGGCCTGTGCGGCCCCGGCGAGCTCAGGCAGCCACCAGTAGTCCACGCCGTCCAGGGCCGGTCCGCGGACCAGTGCCAGGGCGGCGCGCAATCCGACTCGGGTGCCTCGGGCGGTGAAGCGGCGGAACAGGTCGAGGTCGGTGCCGACCTCGGGGTGTAGCCGGTAGGCGCCGGCGTTGTAGAGGATCTGGGGGCGCCCATCGCTGGCCGGGCCGAGCTGGGCGCGGACTCGGGAGACGATCTGCTGCCGGTAGGCGGCGGTGACCGGAAGGTCGCCGTCGGCGCCGAGAAGGTCGGCGAGGCGCCGGCTGTCGAGGGCGGCTTCTCCCCGCAGGGCCAGCGCCAGCAGGAGTTCCAGGCCGTGGCTGGTGGTCACCGGCCGGGCCGAGCCGGTGACGTCGGGCGGGCCGAGGAGGCGGACCAGCAGCGCCGGCCGCGGCGGCTCCGCCGGGCCAGTGCCGCCGTCGCCCCCGGGGGTGGGGCGGGCGGCGTCGGCGACGGGCAGCCGGGCCTGGGTGGGGGCCGGCTGGTCGCCGTCAGGTAGGGCCGGCTCGGGGTCGTCGGCGCTGTCGGGGGTCTCTTCCGGCTCGGCCGGTCCCGGGTCGGGGGTCAGGTGCGGCAGCGCGTCGAGTTCGGGGGCCAGGTTGGCGGGGGCATCCCGGGCGGGCTGGGCGGGGGCGTCGGCGGTCGCGAACAGGGCGAGGACCGCGGTCATGTCGGCCGGGGTGAGCGCGGCCGGTTGCAGCTCGGCGGCCAGTGCCGGGATGCGCAGGGTGCCGCGGTCGGTCAGCTGCAGCGTCGCGGCAGCGCCGGCGTTGTCGGGGGCAGGTAAGAGCGCGCCGGCTAGCCCGGGCAGCCGGGAAGTCAGCGCGTGCAGGTCGGCGAGTTCGGTCGCTGACGGTGCGCGGGTGCTGATCAGTGCGAGGGGCTGCAGCCGGTCGTCGTCGGGGTCTGTCGTGCGGGCGGTGATCACGTCGGCGGCGCCGGCTTGCAGGCAGGCCGCGTCGGCGTCGTCGACGCGGGCCCGCAACGCGGTCAGGGCGGCGGGCAGGTCGGGGTAGGGGACGGCCCGGTCGAAGCCGTTGAGAGCGGGCAGGCCGACGGTGGCCAGCTCGAACCACGGGCCGCCCCAGGGGGCGGTCGCCAGCTCCAACGCCATCGTCTGCAGCTGCCGGTCCACCTGCGCCGGGTCGGGGCCGCCGATGATGGCGACCCCGACGGCGGCCATGTTCAGCAGCAGGTAGTCACCGTCGCCGGTGGTCCCGGCGGTGACCAGCCCAGGCAAGGGGTCCACCCGGGTGGGGGGCGGGGCGGCGAGCAGGTCAACCCGGCCGGGCGGGTCGAGTCGCCACGCGGTGTCGGCAGCCGCCGCCCATCCCGGCGGCGGCGGCTGCGGGCCGGTGAGGCCGACGGTCAGCGCGGTCGGCGACAGCTGCACGGACGCAATGTGGATGGCTGGGCTGCCTTCGCCGGGTACGGGCGGGGTGGCCAGGAACCGGAGCACGGCCTGCAACGAGTTGGCCGAACCGATATCGGCGGCGGCCCGGATCGCCGCTTCGGCCCGCGCGGCCGCCGGCCCGGGTGTGGCGACCCGGGAGCCCGACGGGCGGGCCCTGGATTGGCGTCGCCGGCGCCGGTGCAGCTCGGCCAGCAGGCCAGCGGCGAGCAGTCCGCCCCCAGCCAGGCTCGCGGCCAGCAGCTCTCCCGTACCGGGGGCGGAGGCCGGTGCGGCGGACGGACCGGAGGAGAGATCGGGCGGGTGCGGTCGGCGAGGATCCGGGGGCTGCATGTCCAGGGGCAGGCGGTGGCCCGCCGTCGGCGACGCTGCGCTGCCCGGGCCCGCTGGCGCCGACCGGGCGGTCTGCGGGTGGGCGGACGGTTCCATCGCCTGGAGGCTCGGAGGGGTAGCCCGCGGGCTGGGAAGGGTTGCCTGGATCGGCGCTCGACCCGCTCCCCGTTGGCTATTGCCGGGGACGGGTTGGCGCCCAGGCATGGTCGCCTGGTTGGTCGCGGCGACGGGTGGGGGGACGATCAGGCGCCAGCCGGGATATATCCAGTGGGCGTCGGTCAGGGTGCGCCCGTCTGGCTGAGGCCGGCCGTAGTTGGCGTGGGCGATTTGTGGCCAGTCCTGCCCGGCGCCGAGGTGTTGCTCGGCCAGGGCCCACAGCGTGTCGCCCCGGCGGACCACCACCTCAACACCGCGCACCGCGGTGGCGGGCCGGGCCGATGGTGCCGCCTCGACCGACCCAGCGTTGGCCGGCGGCACGTCGACGTACGCAATCGGTGCTGCTTCTAGGGGGGCCGGCAGCGGTGGACGGTCCCCGGCCAGTGCGACGGCGGTGACGGCCGGCCGTGCCCCGGCCGAGCCGGCATGGGGTTGTCCGGCGCCGGCGAGGACGGCGACCGCGGTGAGGAGGTGTGCGGCCAGGCGCCGGGGTCCGGCGAGCCCCCCCGGGCCCGGACCGGCGACGGTTCGGCGGGTGAGCCCGTGCCGGGCCATGGCTGCCGCCTCGACCAGGGTGGAGATGGTGAAGACCGCCCAGGCCAGCCAGCCGACGGTCGCCGCGGCGGCGACGAACACGGTCCCGTCGTCGAAGCCGGTCAGCCGTTGGAACAGAAGCGCTGCCGACGGCAGTGACGTCGGAACGCCGACCACCGCGACGAGCAGGGCGGGCAGCCCGACCAGGAGCAGGCCGAGCGCCAGCAGCGCTCCCAACCCGCGGGTGACCGTCCCGGCCCTTCCGCTTGCGGTTCGGGGCGTGCCCATCAGCCTTCCCGGAGCTGCGCGTGGGCTGTCTCGGTGGCGGTCCATGAAGTGATCCCGATCAGGCCGAGGACCTGGGTCGGCTGGGTGAGGGTGACCGTCACGGTCAGCGTCGCCCCCCCGGCCACGCTGACGCTGCCGGGGTAGCCGGCCGCGGACAGGTAGGCGCGGGCAGCCGCCGACGCCGCCGCTGCGTCCAAGACGATCCCACTGCCGCGGCGGTAGGCGGCCAGGTTGACCGATTCGGCACCGGCGCGGGCCGCTTCCTGAGCGGCGGCTTGTGCGGTGCGCTGCGCCCGCAGCTCCTGTCCCAGGTCCAGGACCAGGCCGAAGACGACAAGCAGACCCGGGACGACCGCCGCGACGAACACGGCCACCGAACCGCGCTCCCTGCCCTCAGCAAACGTGGAGCGGAGCCGGGCGCAGCCGACCGCCCACACATTGGGCATACTCACCGGCCGCGGTAGGGGTCGACGGCGGAGACGAATGTCCGCGACTGCGTCACCGAACCGGGTAGACCCGGGATCAGCAGGTCACTGAGCCCGACCTGGCACGCGACGGCCGCGCTGACCTGCCCCTGGCGGCCCAGCGGCGCCGACAGGCCGGCGGTGTTCACGGTGACGGTCAGCCGGGAGCAGGACAGGTGCTGCCCGGTGAGGCTGGCCGCGGCGGCGGTCCGGGCGGCGGACTGCCCGGCCGCTTCGGTGCGGGCCAGCGACGCGGCCCGGGCCGCGGAGTGGGCGGCGGTCTCGACCGCACCGCCGGCGGTCTCGACCCGGCCGGCGGCGACGATGAGGGCGAGCAGGAGCAGCAGCCCCGGGGTGAGCACAGCCATTTCGATGGCCGCCGATCCCTCCTCCGGGCCGCCGAGACGGGCCGCCCATCGCCGTTGCCGGCTCATCGGGTGAACACCTCGACCGGCGCGCAGGAGCGTTGCCCGACGTGCAGGTCGGGTACCAGCGGCACCATCAGCGGGGCCACGCCGGTGACGGTGACGCAGACCGTGCCCGGGCTGGACCCGGCGGTCGAGGTCGCCGGGACGCCCAGCACACCGGCGCCGGCGCGGACGGCGAACGCCATCGCGGCGGCGGCTCCCTGCGCCGGTGTGGCCCCGGACAGCCGGCCGGCCTCGGCGCCGGCCCGCGCTGCAGCCAGGGCAACGTTGCGGGCGTGGTACCACCAGGCCACGTTGACCGCCCCGAACACCAGCAGCAGCAGCACCGGGACCACAACCGCGAGTTCGACCGCCCCCCGGTCCCCGCCCCCGCGCCGGTGCCAGCGGCGGTGGCGGTGGCGGCGGTGTGGCCGGCGCGTTCTCACCACGGGTGGCTATTTGATGCCGGCGGCATGTTTGCGGACGGCGGCCATGATCGCCAGGACCACGAACGCTGCCGCGGCGATCACCCCGACGATGATCACCGCGGTGGGGATGGGGCCGCCGTCGCCGCGTTCCTTGTCTTCCCAGGCGGCCTGCAGCCGCTGCGGGGCGGCGGTGAGGTGGTCGACAGCGCGCAGACAGGCCAGTTGGACGGCGATGAGCAGCATGGGCAGGGGCATGGAGGGTCCTTTCAGGAGGTGATGGTGGCGACCAGCGGGAACAGCAGGAGCACGAGCAGGGTGTAGAAGATCGCGGCGGCCGGGACCTGCATCCGGGTGGACGCGGCGTTGGCCCGGGTTTTGTGTTCGGCCAGGGTCGCCCCGCGCATCGACTCCGCCTTCGCTGCGAGGGTGTCGAGCATGCGGGCGCCGTCGCTGGCGGCGAGCCCGACGATGTCGGCGAGGTCGGCCAGTTCGCCCACTCCGAGCTCGACCCCGAGGGCGGCCAGGGACGCCCAGACGGAGATCCCCGACAGCCGGGAGGCGGCCAAGGCGTCACCGATCCGGCCGAACGCCCACCCGTGGCCGATGGTCGCCGCCCGCAGCACCGCATCGGCGGCGCCGGCGTCGGCGGCACGTTCCAGGGCGACCAGGTCAAGGTAGGCGGCCAGTGCCACCCGGAACTCCCGCCGGGCCCGTCCTGCCCTGCCCCGCAGCGTCGCCGGCACCGACAACACCGCCACCACGGCGCAGACGACCGCGGCGGCGGGCACCGCCAGCAGAGGCAGCCCCACCCCGGCCAGGCCGGCCATGACCGCCAGCAGCGGCGGGATCAGCAGGCCGAACAGCCCGGCCAGGACCACCCGGGCCGACAGGGCATCAACCGGGGTGCCGGTGACCGCCAGGTCGGCGGGGGCGACCGGCAGAAGCCGGGCCACCGCCGGTCGGGCGGCCGCGCCGAGACGCAACTTCCAACCGGCCGGATCTTGCAGGGTCGGCGGTGCGGTGCTGCGCGCCACCAGCGCCGCCAGGTCCGGCCCGGCCGGCCACACTTCGCGGGCGACCAGCCAGCCACCGGCGCCCATGCTGGCACCGGCCGCCGCGGCCAGGACGGTGCCGCTCACCGCTGCGGACCGGCCTTCGCTCCGGCGAGGAAACGGCCCTCCGGTGGGGCGTCGGCGATCCGCCACATCCACCCGAAACAGGCGGCCAGCAGGGCGAACGTGGCAGTCAGGACCAGCTCCCCGGTGGTGCTGCGGTACGGCGCCCGCAGCCGGGGGACGGCCATCACGAAGGCGACCGCGGCGGCGACGAACAGGGTCAGGATCCGGGCGGTCGACCTGGGCTTCTCCCGGTCGGCCTCCACGTCGCGGCGGACCGCCACCTCCGCGGCGACGGAGCCGGCCAGCGCCCGCAGGGACCGGACCAGCGCGGGCCCGCGGCGGCGGGCGGTGAGGATCAGCGCCGCCGCCACCACATCGCCGACCGGGTCGGCGAGATCGTCGGCGAACGCCCGTAGCGCCTCCTCGGTCGGCCAGCGGCCGGCCAGCCGCGCCCCCAGAGCCCGGACCTCCTCCTCGATCGCCGGCGGGGCGGTCCGCACGCTCGCCGCGATCCCCTGCTCCAGCGCGGCGTGCGCGGCCATCACATCGGCCAGCCGCCGCGTCCACGTCTCCAAACCCTCCAACCGGGCCACCCGGACCCGGCCGGCGCCGCGCCGGGCCAGCACCCTGGGCAGCGCGACCACCGCCAGCCCGGCGGCCACCCCCAGGACCGGCATCCGCGACGCGGCCAGCACAACAAGACCGGTCAGCGCGGCGGCGCCCCACCGTCGGGCCCGCTCCCGCCGGGCCGCCACCGGCAACGCCGCGCCGGTCAGCCGCCGCCACCAGCCGGCGGCTGCCCCCGGCGCCGACGCCGCGCCGGCCGACGGCGACCAGCCGGTCAGCCCGGCCGCCACCAGCAGCAGCCCGGCGGCGACCGCCGTACCGGCCAGGGCGGCGAGCAGGGTGGCGCCGGTCACCGCTGGGGTCCCGAGGGGTCCCACAGGCCGTCGGGGCTGTCCAGCAGCGCCGGGTCCAGTCCGGCCCGGACCAGCGCGGGCAAGTCAGCCGGCGGGGTCCCCGACGGGACCGCCCGGCCGTCGGGCCCTGGATGAAAAAGGACATTGAGAGCCGGCCGGCCCGCATCGGACAGGCCGGCGACCTCCAACACTTCATCGACGTAGCGCTGCCGCCGGCCCGACACCCCACCGCCGGCGGTCTCGTTCAGTTCCTCGACGAGTTCCATGTGGACGATGTAGTTGACGCTGCCGGCGATGAGCCGGTTCGCCGACGTTTCCGACAGCCCACCGCGGGTGCTCAGCTCCACCATCCGGTCGATGGCGGCGTGCCCGCGCAGGGCATGCACCGTCGCCAACGACCCCGGATGGCCGTTAGCGACCACGTCGAGCATCGCCACGATCTCGGGGCCCCGGACCTCCCCCAAAATGACGCGGCGGCAGTTGTGGCGCAGCACCTGCTTGATCAGGTCGAACACGTCGACGCCGGAACCCGGGGCGTCCGCCGTCGCCTCCCGGACTTCTGCGGAGAACACCCGCCGGTGCCGGTGCGGCAGCAGATGCAGGCCCAGCTCGATCTCGGTCTCGATGGTAGCTATCTGCTCGTAGGCGCCGAACTCCGCGGCCAACGCCCGCAGCAGCGTCGTCTTCCCCGCCCCCATCGGCCCGGTCACCACCATCGTCTTGCGGGCCCGAACCCCCGCCTTTAGCAAGCCCCACAACGCCAGACTGACCGTCCCCGACGCCAGCAGATCATCCAAAGTGACGTCGACCAGGCGGTGGCGGCGCACCGAGATGTGCGGCCGGTCCGACACTGCCATCGTCGCCGCCAGCCGCGCCCCCACCACCGACCCCGGGACCGGCAGCCGCACGTTCAGCAACGGCCGGGCGGTGGAGAACTCCCGGGTCGTCTGGGCGAGGTCGCGAGCCACCCGGCCGACCAGCTCGACCAGCTCGGCGTCGGAAGATGCCAGCGTCGGGCCACGCTCCAGGCGCCCGTCGGCGTACTCCACCCACACCTGATCGGCGCCGTGAGCGTCGACGTTTTCCACCAGCGGGTCCTCCAGCAGAGGCTGCAACGCCGGCCCCAGACCGAAGATCGACGCGAACACCGCCCGGGCCAGCGCCTCCTCCGCGGCGGCGCTGAGCCCCGCACCGGCACCGGCGAGGGTGTCGGCGTAGGCGGTGACCTGCCCAACGATCACCGCCCGGGCCTGCTCCTGCGACACCCCCGACGCACCAGCCCGGCGGTGGTCCCTCGCCAGCTGCTCGGCGACCGCCCGCTGCACCACCGCCACCGCGGCGAAGTCCACCCCCACCCCAAGCGGACGCTCCGGTGGCGCCGGGAGCGCGACATCCACCGGCTCGTCGGAGCGGCGCAGAGCCGGCCGGCCCCAACCCGGCTGGAACGGCACCGCGTACGGGCTCTCCAAGCTCACCTCCGCACCCCCATGCCGGCCCGGGCGGCCAGACCGGCGGTCTGATGTGCCGGCCACGACATACCCGCAGTCGCCACCTTCCCGATCCGCTGCGCCGCGTCGGCGGCGGCAGCCAGCAACGGCGCGCCGGGACGCGCCAGCCCGGCACCGGCGGCGAGCGCGGCCGCCGAGCCCGGATCGTCGGGCAGCGTGCCCACCACCGGCAGCCGCACGGCGGCGGCCACCTCCGCCGGCCGGTAAGCCCCCGCCCCGACCACCAGCACCCCGAGGCGGGACGCCGGCAGTTCCCGGGTCAGCTGCCCCACCCATCCAGCGGCCGGGTGCACCGAAACGACACTGGGACGCACCACCAGCAGCGTCAACGCCGCCGCGCGGAGCAGCGGAAAAGCCGACGCCGCCGCGGAAAGCCTGCCGCAGTCGGCCAGCACATCAGCCCCGGCGACGTCGTCGAGGTCGGTGAAGGCGGCCGCGAGGCGCTCACCCACCTCGCCGAGCAGCGGAGCGCGGGCCGGGTCCTCCAAGCCGGGGAGCCACAACAGCCGACCAGCGTCGTCCAGAGCGAACAGGTTGCGCTCCAACTCCGCGACCACATCATCGCCGCGGCGCGCCGCCGTGGACACCCGCAGCACCCCCCGGCCGGCCAAGGCGACCTCCCCGCGGAGGAGACCCGCCGCGACCGCACCACCGGCTGGGTCGCACTCGGCCAGCAGCACCGGGCGGTGCCATGACATGGCCAGAGCCAGCGCCGAAACTGTCACCCCCGGCGACCCCTTCGCCGACACCAGGCCGATCAGCACCAGCTCACCCGCCCACCGGCAGCTGCACCAGGGCCACCCGACCGGTCGACGATTCGTCGGCGATCGTCACCCCATCCGAACCGTGGGCGATCAGGTCAACCACCACCGACCCGTCCTGCCCCGCCGCCGTCTCGCCGTGGACCGTCGCCGTCACCGGCGGCGGCGCCATGCCAGCTCCGGACGCGCCACCCGAACCGGACCCGTCGCCCGGTGTCACCACCACCAGCACCCGGTCCCCGGCCCGCAGCCCAGCCGCCGGTAGTTGACCGGACTTCAACGAGATCGCGACCAGCTGCTCACCGGCAGCGGGAACCGGCCGGACCGTGACATCCGCCGGCGTCAGCAACGCGCCCGGATTAAGCGCCACCGCCGCCCGCTGCCCCACCAGCCGGGACGCATCGCCGGCCGGCACCGGCCTCAGCCCGGCGTCCTTCCCTACTCGGACCACAGTCAGGTCGGCCGCGGACAACACCGCCCCCACCGGCACCGGGCGGGCCACCGCCAGCACGCCGGTGCGCGCCCCCGCACCCGACACCAGCGACACGGTCACCGCCGCCCCAGCGGCGACCACCGCGACACCGGCAGCTGCGACGAACGGCCGGCGGCGGCGCGGCAACCCGGCCAGCCGCACCGGCCGAGCCGCCGCGTCCAACCTCGACCCGGCGCCGCTCACCGGCGGCGCTGATGGCAGACGAACAGACATTGACTTCACCTGACCGTGTTGATCGCCTGCAGCTCGTCCACCGTCACCGGTGCCGAGCTGGAGAGATGGATCTGCATCTGGCCCTTCGCACTGGCGGCCAGTCCTGTCCCCGCCCAGGCGACCTGGAATGTCGTGGTCGCCGTCACCCGGAAACCGCCCCGATGCCGGTAGGCGTAACTGCAGTCCGACGGGGCGTTCCCCGGGTCCCCCGCCACCCACGGCGTACCAGGCGTCAGGCAGGTGATCGCAGTGCCATCACCCATATTCCAAACCACCTGCAAGGCGACAGCCGTCGCCGTCACCGACGCACCCGGCACCGCCGCCGTCACCGATTGGCGGCCCCAACTGAAAGGCGTTCGAGCAATCCACAGCCAGTCGTACACGCCGACGATGCTCGGCTTCCCCAGCGGTGGCGACATCACTATGTCTGGCTTCGCCATTCGCAGCAGGCGTACCGCACGCTGTACCAGCGCCCACACGTTAACGCCCCCATAGCCGGGCGGCGGCTTGGCCAGCCAGACATAGCCAAAGCCGGTGCTCACGAGACAGCTCACCGCGTAGTAGTCGCCGCCGTCAGCGGCGCGGTGATAGGCGGTACTGCCACTGTTGAGCGCGACCTCGGCCGGGGACGGCCACGGCGCGACCGCCTTGTAATAGCAGTTGTCCTGAGTGTTCCACCAGCCTAAGTCGGGCTCGTAACAAGGGGTTTCTTGACCACCATCGAGGTGACAGACCTGTTTGCCACCGCGGCCGCTCCCGTGGCCGGCCCCCGACCCACCATGAGTGCCGCGGCTGATAACGACACGACATTGCCCGCTAGGGTCGCAGATGACTCTGCTGCCAGCCTGCGCCGAGGCGGGGACCGCAAGGCCGGCAGTGAGAACGATGAGAACGGCAACGGTTGCGCGGAGCCTCAGCATGTGCGCTTCGCATCAGCTCGAATGGCGTCGACGGTCCAGCGCCCTCCGTGCTGCTGCACGAGGACTGTCTGCGGTCTCGGCTTGAGGATGAAGCCAGAGGCCGGCCGTCCCGTCCGTCGATCGACGTGCTGTTGACTTCTTGGGTCGACGCAGGCTTGCAGCAGAACGTTTGGCGGTACGGCGCTCAACGACGTCGAGGTGACGCCCAATCGCAGCTTGGGAATGCCACTCAGGCCGACGTCCTGTGTGACGTAGAACCGGACGGTGGCCGCGAGGAACACGAGCGCCGAACTGCCGGCATGGCGAGCCAGGGCGAGATCACTTGAGTTTCGGTGGGCAACGGCTTCGTTGACATCTACGAAGGTCGCCCGGTAGGCAGCAATCGCCTGGCTTGCTGCCACAGCGGCCTTATCAGGCGTCGGCAACGCGGAGGGGAGCAGCGCCGTCTCTGATGGCGACGGTGACGGCTTCGGAGTTGCCCGCGCCGAATGGGAGCACCCTCCCGCCGCCAACGTGACCGTTGCCATCAGCATCACAACTGGGCTGCGGTGCTGGCTGACCACGGACACAGTCAGACCTCCTTCCGATACCGCGGCACAGCCCGTGTGGGCGGCCATCGCGGCAGATTACGGTCCCGGTGACGAGACGGCTACACCCGACACGAGGTTTCTGCGGCCAGATTGCAACCACGCAGCCCGCACGCGTAGGAGCGACCGCCTACCCGCCGCAGCGGCAACGGGCTGATCTCAATACTCCTCACGCCGCCGGCGAGACGATCACGCTCATGGGTGTAACTGTCTGCAGTCTCCCCGCCTACCGTGCGTCCGGCCAGGGCGATTCGACAGGGACGAGAGGGCGGCGGAACAAATGAAACGAGAGCAGTTGTCACAAACTGCCAGCCGTCATCGACATCACCACGGCCGCCGGCGTTGTAGGTATCGGGCCGCATTGCAGCGTACGAGCTGGTGCGGGCCGGCCAATGGCCGACGCCGGTGCTGCGGCTGGGTCGGTTGATTCGGATACCTAGCGCTCCGCTCCTGACGCTGATTTGCCCCCCCGAACAATCATGGAGGAAGGAACCGTCCGGCTGCTTGGCCACCTCGACGGCAGATCTTCCCCCTGCCCGGCGGTGTTCGGCAAGCCGCGCTCTGGTATCGCGACGCCCGATGCTCGTACGCCCGCTCACGGCGCCACAAGACCGCGGAGCCTGGCGCGAGGGCTCATGCGTTGCCCCTGCTGGCCACCCCCAGGGGTCGCCGGCCGCGGCTCCGGGTTCGACCGGCTCCCGGCAGATCCACCGCGCCAGCCACGGTCATCGGCCGCAGCCGGCGCTCTCGTCGATCGGTATAGGTTCACGAGTCAGCATCCGCAGGGGCAACTTGGCCGGGCCTTGGGCGGACCCCTTCGCCCGGGACGGGCGCAGGGTGGCCCGCCGCCGCTCAGACGGCGGCGTGTGAGTGAGTAACTTGGACACTTGCCCGGATCGTGACGGTTTTGTCCGATGACCCGCTGGTATCCCCCTCCGAACTAGCAGCGGCCCGTTCACCAGTAGATCGCGATGATCTCCGTGTCGAGGAGACGATCACCAGCTTGGTTCTTGCTCAAAGCCTCGTTGGCGGCTGCACGCCGTTGGGGTTGGTCGAACAGAACGAGGCCGGAGCAGGAGCGTGCTTCCTGCACGAGCTTGAGCCACTCGTCACCGGTGCGCTTGCATCCGTGCGCGTCGAGCTCGGCGATCACCGCCCGGAAGGCCTCGTTCTGACCTGTGGTCGTCGATGACGTATCACCGCAGTTGCTGGCGACTTCGCGAGCGGCAGCGATGGCTTCCGCGCTCAAGCTCGGTTCCGAAGCTGCTTCGACTGCGTCGATGAACAGCTGGAGCGATGGGCCGATCGGTGCGGGGCCCGTTGGCTCGGTGGCGTACTGCTCCGCCAGACCTGTGCGACCGATGTCGGCGAGTAGGTCTGGGAACGTAGGAAGGACCTCCTTGAGCACATCGGATAGCTTCACTGGCTCCCAGCTGTCCCAAAGCCCGTCTCGAGCGACCCGGCAAAGCATCGTGAACCGTGAGCCAGAGAACAGAACTCGGCGCACATCCCGCCAGTAGCTACCCTGCTCGGTAACACCGACGACGTACAACGGTCGAGCAGCCAGTCTGAGGGCGGTTGCCGCTTCGGTCGGGACAACGTGCTCAGTTCCGTTGAACTGAACGACGGCGTGGCTCGTGGCCCTTGCGCGGATGGGGACGAGCCCTGCAAGGAAGCGCTGGAGGAAACGGTTTCCCGGCATTAGCATCGCCAGGCCCTCTCGAGCCCCCGGCTGGTCGAGCAGTTCAGGGAAGTCCCGTGCCATTTCAGTGAGCTCCGACGCGATGGTCGAAAACCTGAAGATCGGATCGGCCACGAGCTCGACCTCCACCTCGACCAGCGCACCCCGGTGCAGGTCAGCTGCAACCACGGCAGTCCCCGTGCGGAGCAGGTACTCGACGGAGCCTATGTCACTCGTCTCGGATCGGGGCTTAATGGCGATGTTGATCCACTCGAGCTCCCGTAGCTCCTTGAAGAGCGATTGGGCTACGGCCTTTCGTGAGGTCTGACTGCCCTGGCTGATGGTCGTCTGATAGCGCGACCGGATTTCAGCCTTCAACACCGGGGATGACGCTCCGATCGAGCTGGCCAGCTCGGCTTCGTCGGCTTGGGACAGGAGGAGCGTGACCTGATCGGTCAGCTCGCCCTTTTGGGACGCAAGAAGGCTGCGGAGGCTCACATCGTCGAGGTAGACAAACTCTCGGAGCGGTGGTCTGATCCGAGTGCTGGAATGGACGTCACCGCTTCTAGACCGCCTCCGCCATTTCCACCACTTACGCACTGGCGGCCTCTTCAGGGGATGGGCGGAGCGCAACTCGCTCGAATGCCTCAACGAAATCGAGGTCACAGATCGACCGTCGGGCGGCTCTCGCTGCGAGCAGCGCTGCTTCAGTCCATATAAGGGTCAGCTTCGCAGCCGATCAGCCGTCAGAAAGGGCCGCCACGTTCTCGATCGGGAGCGCGCCGGTCGTCGCGAGTTTCGCGCTGGATACGCGCAGGATCTGTTCACGATCTTCGAGCGTCGGCATCCCAAACTCGATCTGCCAGTCGAACCGTCCAGGTCGGCGAAGCGCCGGGTCGATGTCCTGGACCCGGTTGGTCGCCGCGATGACGATCACGTTGCTGCCAGAACGCTTGTCGAAGCCGTCCATCTCGGTGAGGAACTGGGCGACGAGCCGCTTGGAGGCTTCATGTGTATCGCCGCCGCGCTTCTCTGCGACGCTGTCGATCTCATCGAAGAAGATGATTGCCCGGGCGGTTGCCTCCGCAGCTTCGAAGATGCGCCGTAGCAGACTCTCACTGTCCCCAAGCCACTTCGAGACGATCTCCGGGCCGCTGACGACGAAGAACTCGGCTCCGGACTCGTGGGCGATGATCTTCGCCAACATAGTCTTGCCGGTGCCGGGCGGGCCGGTGAACAGGATCCCCGTGATTGGTCGCGCACCGATCGCGTCGAGGTGCTCCTTCCGTTCCAACTGGGTTTCGATCAGTTCCCGTGCGCGCTCGACCACCTGCGGAGAGCCGCCGAAGTCCGCGAACGTCGGGCCGTCCTCTGAGGGCGAGACCCTGAAGCGATCGAGAGGTTCGTCATCCGAATCCCGATCGTGGGAGCGGATGGGCCTCGTCGACACAATCTGGAGCACACCGCGGCCCTCCGCGTACTCGACGGTGTTTCCGACGGCCACATCGAGCCCGAGCCGCGGCACCAGGCGGAGGGCAGCTCCAAGGCCACCCTCAAGAAGGAGTCGGTCGTCGAGGACAGCCCGCACCACCGAGATTGAGGTCTCCTCCGCCCAAGCTTCCCAAGGCACGTGCTCCCATCGGTCGTTGCCGAGCAGCACGATGTCGCCGGCGGCGAGATCACTCGGTCCCGACAGCGTGACATGGGCCAATTGGCCGTCGCGCCGTAGAACGTGGAGATCGTCACCTTCGTCAGAAGCAGTGAGGACCTTCACCGCCTGGCCGGCGAACAGCTCCTCGATGTCGCCGTCGTCACCGACCATGCCCGCTCCTCCAATGCCCCGACCACCAGCAGGCAGGCGACGACCGACTGCGTGCTTCTGACAATGAAACTACGTTCCCGCCGCCACAAACCCAAGCAGGCCAGGCGTTGGATCGGCCCAGGGACAGTCCCAGCGGTCCGAGGCGCTCGCTGTCTTTGCGGCACTACGTCTGGTCCGATCCGGCACGGTGGCATGACGTCGAAGGCGCCGGGCCCCGTCGCGATCACCCCGGCGCTCCAGGGCGTCCATGGCGCAGATCGACAGCTGCCAACGTCGTGTAGTAGCCAGCTCCGGAGTGACGGTTCTGTGCGGCATAGGCCAACGGCCCCTTAGGTCAGTCGCGGGAACCTTGAAGGGGGAACCTCGGTCCGCCGGGCGCATCATCGAGCCATGACTAGTTCTGATCCCTACTTGATTTCGGGCGTCAACCTGCGGGCCTTCGTTGCCGATGGGTTTCCGATCTTGAGTCGGGAGGCGGTCAGTGCCGCGGTCTCCTTGAGCACGCGGACCCTTGTGAGAACGACCGCTATGAGTACGGCGCGCACTACATGATGGCTAACATTGGTCCGCAGTTGGACTCGGCCTGAGGCGACGCCCCAGGAGTTACTGCTGTTCGCGGTCGTGGCGATCTGCCAGGACGCAGGCGTCCCGAACGCCGACCCGACGTGCTGGGAGGGGAGTCAGTCCATGTACAGCGCGCCTTCGCGTACTTTCGTGAGATTGGCCAGTTTGAGGCGGCGCGCCGTCTCCGACCAAACGTCATTCGTCGGAGCCTGCGCCAGACTCCGCCCAAGGTAAAGAAACTGCTGCCGTTTTCAACGAAGGATGATCCCGCACGAATCGCCGCTCACGAACGAGAGATGGCTAGCACTGATGCGCGCAGCATTCGCGCGCGGAGCTCCTGAACCCGAACGGCGACTTCGACGATGAACTCGTAGCGTTCCTATCCAGCTCAGCCACCGCGTAGGTCGCCACACCTTTATCCTCAGCCCAGGCGTTGAGGACGGCGGGTTCGTTGGCACTGCGCGGGCGGTCGGACTCGGGAGGTGGTGACAGTTCGGCCGCCGGCTACGCCCCGGGTGCTGCGCCTGAGGCGTTCGCTCGAATCGTCCACGACATTCGAGGAGCGTCGTTGGCGGGCGATGCCGGCACGGGCCGGCGACAGCGTGTACGAATTGAGGCTCGCCCGCAAACCACCGGCGGACTCGTCTAGCATCCTGAGACGTGAGCGATGGCCTTGTGCGCGGAGATGACGGAGAATTGATCTTGCGGTTGGCCCGACTTATGCGCGGCGCCGATGGCGACCAGGATCGCCTCGGAAATACGGGAGTCTTTGTTGAACTGGCGGTTGGCGATCGTGGTCCGCTGCCCGGCGTCACCTATGTGCATGACGACATGGAGCCAGCGCAGGGGAGCGTGCTCGCCAGGAAGCTGGAGACGACTCGTCGCGTCGGCGCTGATGAGTACGTCGCGCTGCTAGCGGAGCGGCTCCGGGAGGTCATGGAATTCGGCATCGCGGAAGCCTTCCTAGTTCGCTCGCTTCGGGACCATCTCACCGAGTGGCACCGCAGTTTGGCCGACGTTGGTCAGACCTCCGAGCGGCGGGCCGATACGCGTCAAGCGATGCTTGAAACGGCGAATGATCCGGTTCGGCTTGAGCGATACCGCGAGCGGTTGGCCGACCAGGACCCGAAGTACCGCGACATGCCGCTGAACGAGGTCGCCGCCGGCTTACGCGACATGGTCGAACGCACGCTACCTGAACCGGACGCCGACGAAGCAGCGGCGAGGTGGGCAAGTCTTGAGCGTTGGCTGCGCGACCTGCAAGAGTGGCTACCGGACGATGCCTTCGACGCCTGGAGCGACCAGCGCATACGTCGTCGGCTCTCCTAGACCCTTCGACCGCCCATCAAGACGGGACTTCCCGTGGTAGGTTCGCGCCCCTCATCTGCCGATGCCGGTCAGCGAGCGGTAGTGCCAGCTCGATAGCGGTCGACAACGGTCAGGCATGGATGATCTGAGCGGTGCCGGAAGACGGAGCTGGTGCCGGGCTCTCTGTACGTGACCCGGCTGGCTGTGGGGTCGTTCCTTGCGCGCTACCGGGAGCCGACTTCGACCTCCTACATCCAAGACCTCAAGGCGTTCCTCGGCTGGTGCCACAACAATGACCGGGGAGTGCTGCGGGTAACCCGCGGCGAACTGGAGCTGTACGTGCGACACCTGGAGGGTCGGGGGTAGCGGCCGCGACGGTGGCCCGCCGGTTCGGCACCGCGGCCACCTTCTACAAGTACGCCGTCATCGACGGCATCCTCCCGGCTAACCCGGCCGCGGCTGTCACCCGGCCGAAGGTGACCTGGGAAGGACAGAAGCGGACGGTGCTGCACCCGCTGGAGCTCGCCACGCTGCTCGCTGCACGCCGACCTGGCCCCAACGACCACGCGCTGGTCTGCCTGCTCGGCATGCTCGGGCTGCGGGTGTCCGAGGCGTGCGCCACCGACATCACTGACCTGCGTCACGAGTCCGGCTACGAGCTGCTGCACGTGCTCGGCAAGGACGCCAGGCCGGCCGACATCCCCCTGCCCATCCCCGTGCTGCGCGCCGTCCGGGAGGCCGTTGACTGCCGCAGTACCGGCCCAATCCGGCGGACCTGTACCGGACGGCGGATGGACCGCGCCGGTGCCAGCCGGGCACTGACCAGGGCCGCGCACGCCGCCGGGATCTCCCGGCCGATCAGCCCGCGTGCACGTCGACAATGCCGGGACGAACAGCGTGGGATGCTGCGCGTTCGCGGCGAGGAACGCCGTCTCATCCACACCCATCGCAGCGACCCCCATCGATTCGGGGCTAGTCGGCGAGTAGGCGATGGGCCGCCTCCGGCACCGCGCCCATCACGGTGGCCCACGCGACTCCGAACGCTGCGGCGACCTGGGCCACCGAGTGCCCGTCCTCACCGACCCGCCGGGCTGGCTTCGCCCCGGCCCGTGCCGTCATCGATGCGCGTGCTCCGATGTGCTCGGAGGTCTCCGTCCACGTCGCGCGCGGGCACGCCGCCTCGGCGCAGCGCCAGATCCGCTTCACCCAACACTAACGTCACCGGGTGACCGCCCGAAAGCGGATCCCGCACCCATGACGGCCGCCGATCATGCAGCCGCGCCTGCGCACCGCAGGAACGGCAGAAGTCGATCACAGCGGTGGTCTCGACCGCCTGCTCGAGCTCGCCGACGTACTCCGACACAGCAATCAGGTTGAAGCCGGCCAACCCGAGCATCGCCGTCGCCGCGCTACCGTGTTCTTGCACCTGGGGCCTCCTCGACTCGCGTCCACACACCACGAATCCTCAGGCCCCAGGCCCGTCTTCAGGCTCAGGTCGAAAGCCGTGTCGCTCCCACGTCATCACGCCTTCATTGCGAAGAGCCGAGAAAGCGCACGTAACGCATAGCTTCGACGCCGCGTGTCCGAGTTGGTCCAATAGCTGACGTGTCCGGTGACGCCGTCCGATTGGAGACGGAGCTCGCATCCTCCGACCAGCCGACCGTCAGCGAAGCTGCGGACGGCGAAAGTTCGGCGCGGCCGCCGAAGCGCCCAATCATCAGACCACTCCTTCAAGGTGCGGGCCACGGTCTCCGGGGTCGAGCGCTCCGGCCACCAGCCGAACCGACGGGCAATCTCCTCGCCCTCACCCGCCAGGTGCGCCTCCAGGTCCTCGCCGCGATGTGCGTCCAACACGACGACACCGTCCGTAAGTCGCGGCACAACCCCAACATGGTGCACAGAGCCACCGTGCCTCAGACACGTCGCTCCGATCGGAGGTAGTCGCCCGCGGCGATGCCGGAGACGCAAACCGAGCGGTAGTGCCAGCTCGGCTCCCGCCGATCCGAGCGCGCTCATGTGGGCCGGCTGGGCGACCCCGCGACACGTCACCCCGCCCAAATAGACGCACCAGTGGAAGCCAAGTCAGTCGAACGCTCATCATCGGTCGCCGGGTTGCGCGGCATGCCTGGAGGCGTAAGTCTCGTCCCATGAATGAGTATCTTGGCGAGGAGGCCTTGAAGGTCATCGTGGCCCCCGGGCGCACCGCTTACTTGGTGCCTGAAGGGGACGGTGATGCCTTCCAACAGGCCGTTGCGATCGCAAGTTCACGTTGGGCCGGTGTCACTGAGCCAATCCTGTCGGTCCTGAGTGACGGCAGCATGACGCCGGCTGACATCCAGATCGCGGAAATGCTGGACCTCGTTGCCCTGGTCAATGTCGGCTGCCCAGTCGATGTGACATCAAATGGGGTTCCTCATCTTGGCCTCCCTGTCATAGACCGAGAGCGGCTCGATGGATCGATGGATCGATCAATCTTAGGTCGTTGCCTTGGCACATTGGGGTCTCGCTGACAGCAGACCACGTTGCCGCCCGTCCCAACGGACCCCTGTGGGAGAAGGTCGCTGCCGGCATCGACAGCAGCAACAGCCCCCATTCGTCGGCCGCTACCGAGGACAACGCGGGCCGGGCGGCGCTCGGCCATCGATCCATACTCGACGTCGGCCTAGCTGGCTTCGCCGAGAGCGAAGCCATTAACGTACGCTCTGGGCCGATTCTACTCTGGATCACCGAACCCGACTCTCTGATTGACTGCCAGACCTTCTGGAACTACCGAGCATTGCGATGTCTACGCTGGCCGGCGTCCCCGGTCTACCTCCTTCCGGATCGCGCTTTGAGCGACTGGGTGGGCTTGGAGGAATTAATACGACAGATGGTGCGCGAACGGCAGTTCGGTGGACGACCGGATGTGGTCATCAACTCGGTCTCCGTTCACGACGCTCAACTCAAGTTGATGGGGGAGCAACTGGGACTGACCTACGTGGCCTCAAAGCAAGTGACCATGACGTCGATTGCCGCGATCGTCGACCGCACCCTTCGCATCGAGTTCTCGTTCACGACCGACGTCGACCCGAGAGACTGGCTCCTGTTTGAGAGGACTTTCGGTTACGACGACTGGTTCAGAGTCCAGACCTTCAGGCAGGGGACTGCTGTTCCCGTCCTTCCGGAGTCACTGCGGCCGATCGTGAGCGGCCACGCTGGGATCCCGCTCCGACTGCGACTGGGTGGGGGATTCCTGCAAGAACTTCCCCGAACTCCATCCACTGCTCGGGCCGTGCTCGAAACAGCGATCTGGTCCGGCCCGCATCTCCAGAGCATTGTCGGCATCTCATCAAACGGCCTGTTGAACATCAACGTGCCGTCGCAGGAGCGGGTGCTCCAGCTCGTGGCTCATGACGTGGGCGGGGAGGTCGAGCTCAGCGACAAGGGCCGGCTGGCGGCGTCGCTCCTCCGACGACACGATGTCAGTGTCCTTAACGCGGTATCGTCTCTGGCTGCGATTCGGGCCCTCACGACGCGGCGTTCCAAAGAACTCGTCAAGGAGCTCACCCGCTTGGAGGATCCGCTCCCCGACGAAATCGTCAACTTGGTCTCGAGCTTGGGGGGACGCGTGGAGCGGAACTATCGAAGCGCTGGAAAGCTCCAGGCTCGCGACCTTTCGGTAAGCGAGGCGATCGACGTCCTCGAGACCCTCACTGATAGAGGATGGTTCGAACGTGGCTTTAAGGTGTCCTGTCAGTCCTGCGGCATGTCCAGCTTCATCCCCGCGACCTCACTTGCAAGCCCAGCCCTCTGCCCTCAATGCAACACGACCTCCGAACTGATCCGTACCGAGGCCGGAGTGGAGATGTACTACCGCTTGGACGCCTTCGCGGACCGTTGCAGTGACCAAGGAGTCGTCACTCACGCGGCCGTCGGAAGTGTCCTGCTCGCCAGCCATTCATTTTCGGCTCTCCATCTCGGTGTAGACATCGCTTGGGAAGACGGAGGCGTCGCCGAGGTCGACATCCTGGGGTTTTTGGGGGCGCGACTCGTGGCCGGTGAGGTCAAGACCTCGGCAGCCGAGTTCACCGATGACCAGATCGACAGAGACATTGCATTGAGCGCCATGGTGGGAGTACAGACTCACGTGCTGGCGTACGTGCGGCCTACGAAGGACCTGCGTTTCCTCGTCCGTGCACGTGCCGTGTGCGCTGACGCTGGGCTCGATCTACTGGTCGTCCGCCCGAATGACAATGGCCAACTAACCGTCGGACCTCACGGGTGACCAGTTAATCGATGGCTAATGTCCCCATCAGCCGGGACAGATCCGGCGGAGCTAGCTTGGCTTCAGTACCCGGGCCTGCCAGTCGAGCAGCACCTGGTCCGGAACATTGAGACCAAACCGCCGCAACAACTGCTGAGCCAGATCAACTCTGACCCCGCGCGCGTCCTCCACCAATGCGGCAGCGTCAACGACGACGGTGCCAATCGAACGGTCCGCAACAGCAGCCAGATACGGCCCATGCAGCTCACGCTTGAAGGCACCGGAGACCAGCCCACGCCCGTTCACGCCGGCGATCGCCACATCGAACGTCACCGAGTCGACTGACAGGCTCGTTGCCAACCCCCGCACATCCCGCAATGAGTGCGCTCGGTAGGTGCCGCTCAGCGACGACCGTCGCAGCCGGCCACGATCCGCGCGGTAGCCAGTTATCGATCGTTCGGCTCATCGCTCATCAGCTGCGCGACGGTACACCGTGACTGAGCGATGATGGCGACACCATGCTGAGCCCGCACTCTCCAGACGGCGAGCAACGCGCGGCGGCGCCCACTTATGACCAGGCTCGGCGTTCGGCTTATAGACGCCCCAGCTCGCCGTCGGGCGCCTTCGGATCCGAGTTATGCGCCGGGACATGGGCAGTGGTCGGGAGTGGGGATGATCCTTCAAGCGCGCACCTCGTAGACCTGGAGGACCTCGTCACCGTAGTGGCTGACCACCTTGACGGCGATCTTCCCGGTCTTCGGCGGCGGGAAGGGTCGGGAGCGCGTCCGGTACAGCGATGCCCAGGCCTCCTCGTCGATGTCAGCGTGCAGGGCCCGCTCGAGCTTGCCGTAGGGCTCGTCGGCTCCGGTGAAATAGGCGTGTCTTACGAAGAAGCTCTCCTCGTCGTAGTCAGTGTCAATGAACCAGCAGGCGATGTCGTCGGTGGTGCTGCTGCGGACCGTCCCGGTAGTGGGGTCGTACACGTCGAGTCCGCGGATCTCGACTACCACGCCGTCGGCGGTTCGCTCCAGGGTGATGTCCGGTGCGCCGAACACGGTGAACAGGTTGCCGGCGCCGGTGGCCTTGAGAAACGTGTCACCCATCGCCAGGTCCGGGTTGACTCGGACCAGCAGCACGGGTAGTCGACCGAACTGCTGCTCGCCCTGTGCTACGGCGAAGTCATCCTGCCCGGCCGGCGCGAACTCCTTCGCCTTCTCCGACGCCCGCGGATCGAACGCGAAGCCGCACACCAGCAGTAGGTCCAGGCCGGCGCCGCGCACCGCCTCTTTGGCGGCCTGCTGCACGAGGTCGGCGTCGACGGTGCCGTATTGCGGACCCAGCGCTATCCCCACGCGCTCCGGGCTGCCGGGTGCGGCGACGACGTGACCGATCGACTGGATCCACTGCCCGGCAAAGGGTTCCAGTCGATCGAACGTCAGCCGTTCGGAGCGCCAGCCGTTCTGCACCCCGGCCTTCTTGAGGTTGTCGAGCACGGTCTGCTCGTACGCCGCACCGCTTGTGTCAGCGGGCGCGAGTCGTTCCGGCTGGGCCACGGTGCGGTGTGGTGCCAGGCTCTCGACGGTGAAGGGGCCGGCGACTCGGACGCGACCGTTGTCGATGTAGGGCTGGTCGTAGAGCAGCTCGCTGTCGGCGTGCCGGGCGATGGCGGCGTCGATCTCCTTCCTGCTCATTCCCTCGCGGATGTCGGGGTTGTTGGCGATCGACTTCAAGGTGACGTGCGGGACCCTTTTGTAGACGAAGCCCTTGCGGACGTCGGCCCGCGTGCCCGCCGGGTCGCCGGGCGGAAGGGCGGCCAGCTCGGCTTCCTTGCGCCGGCCCTCGGGCGTGTCGGCGAGCAGGTAGTACGGGAGCTTCGCGCTCATCAGCCGGGTACGGGCCAGGGTGATCGCCACCCGGCTGGTGTCTGTCGTGATCCATCGCCGACCCCACTGTTCGGCGACGTAGGCGGTCGTGCCCGACCCGCAGGTGGGGTCCAGGACCAGGTCGCCGGGGTCGGTGCTCATCAGCATGCAGCGCTCGATGACCTTGGTGTTTGTCTGGACGACGTAGATCTTGGGGTTACCGAATCCAGCAACACCGGTGTCTGTCCAGACATTCGAAAGCTCGGAAACTGGAAAGTCGTCAAGGTACCTCACATACCGAAGCGTGTTTCCACTCGGGGCAACGCGATCAGCCAATAGCAGCTTCTCCATACCGGATACGTTCGTCTTCCAGCCACCAGTACTCGGACGGAATACTCGCCCCTTATATTCGACAGGATAGATAGTCGTCCGACCCACCCTCGTTGTCTGTGATGTCAGGATCGTCAGTTGAATAGGCCGACTGGTCGGGTCGGACACTTCCGCTTCGGAGGCCGCGCGGAATGATTGATCTCCATCGCGCACCAAACGGTACGCCGCTCCAGTTTCGCCTTCACGTGGCTTGTCTCTAAAGAGGCGTCGGTACTTTACAACCCTCAGATCGAGTGCATACCAGAGCAGATAGTCCGAAACTGACGACAAAGTCACCGTGGCGCCCGCAAAGCTGCCCGCTCCACCTGTCTTCTGCGTCGCGATCTGACTGACGAAGTTCTCGCTGCCGAAGACCTCGTCCATGACTGAGCGGACGAGGTGCACGTTCTCGTCGCCGATCTGCACGAAGATCGACCCCGACTCCGTCAGCAGTTCGCGCGCGACAACGAGTCGGTCGCGGAGATAGGACAGGTAGGAGTGGACGCCCAGCTTCCAGGTGTCCCGAAAGGCCTTGACCTGCTCGGGCTGGCGGGTGGCGTCCTCGACCTTGCCGTCCTTGACGTCTCGCTTGCGGGTAGAAACCTGCCAGTTGGATCCGAAGCGGATCCCGTACGGCGGGTCCAGGTAGATCATCTGGACCTTGCCGCGCAGTCCCTCCCGCTCCGCGAGCGACGTCATCGCCAGCAGCGAGTCACCGAGAATCATCCGGTTGGACCAGTTGGCCTCGTGGGCGTAGAAGTCGACCTTGTCGGCGAATTCGAGTCCATCGAAGTCATCGAACAGGCTCGGCACCTCATCGGCGGTCGGGGTGTGCCGGCGCAGGTCCTCGATGATCGCCCGGGGGACGACCTTCTCCTGCACATAGATGGGGACGCTGGGCACCTCAAGGTCGGCGCTGTCCTGCTCGTCCTTTCCGCGCCAGACAAGCTGCGGGTCCAACGAAGGGTCCCGCGGGTAGCGCACCGGCGGGAGGACCTGGTCATCGGGCACGAAGCCAGCCAGCTCCCCGGTCGGGATGTTGGACCTGGTGTCGTCATGCCGCAGGGCATCGACGGGCACCGGGCCTGGCTTCTGGCGAGGCGGCATACGAAACCTCCGGTCGTCCGGACCGGCCTGCGCCGGTCCCAAGCAACGTTGTAGGTCGGCACCTAACCTACAAGCAAACCTCTCCTTTGGTTGTAGGTTGGCCTGGTGGAGGCCGCCAGGTTCGTCGCGCCCGCCTGGGGCCGGGCGGTCAGCACGGGCGGCCGGTTCGGCTACCTCGCCTTCCGCCCGGAGCCCCTCCCCCGTGAGCTCGCGTTGGACGGGCCGACAGTCCTCGCCCTGTCCGACGCGGACGCAGCCCTGGGACGCCTCGCCGGCGCCGGACGGCTGCTCCCGGCCCCCCACCTGCTCGTCAGCCCGTACCTCGCCCGCGAGGCCGTGGCCAGCAGCAGGATAGAAGGCACCCAGGCCAGCCTGGCCGAGGTCTTCGAGGCCGACGCCACCGACGCCACCCCGAACGCGGACCTACAGGAGGTACGCAACTACATCGCCGCCGTCGAGCACGGCATTAACCGGCTCAACGAGCTGCCCCTGAGCATGCGCCTGCTCCGCGAGTGCCACAGCGTCCTCATGACCGGCGTCCGCGGTGCGGAAAAGACCCCCGGCGAGCTGCGCCAGAGTCAGAACTGGATCGGAGCGCCGAGCGCCACCCTCACCGACGCGGCGTTCGTGCCGCCCCCACCCGAAGACCTCGGCGAGACGCTGCGGGCATGGGAGATCTACCTCCACGACCCGGAACCTCGACTACCCCTGCTCATCCGCAGTGCACTCCTGCACTACCAGTTCGAAACGATCCATCCGTTCCTCGACGGCAACGGCCGGCTGGGCCGCGTCTTCGTCGTGCTGCACCTGCTCGAAGCGCAACGCCTCACCGCTCCCCTGCTCTACCTCAGCGCTCACCTGGAGCGGCACCGCCCGACCTACTACGAACGGCTCCAGGCGGTGCGGGAGCGCGGCGACGTCCAGGCATGGCTCCAGTTCTTCCTGCAGGCAGTCAGCACGCAGGCAACTGATGCCGTGACCCGCGCCGAGGAGCTCACCGACCTCCGCGACGGCTTCCGGTCCCGGCTGCGCGGCAAGCGCAGCCGCGCCAACGAAGTCGTCGACCTGCTGTTCGGCAACCCGGTCCTCACCGTCAAGATCGTGGTGAACAGGCTCGGCGTGACGCCGCAAGGGGCGACGCTGCTGCTGCGTCAACTCGTGGCCGCCGGCATCGTCGACGAGCCCCCCACGGGCAGGGGGCGCCGGGCCCGATTCACCAGCCCGGCGCTGCTGGAGGTGCTCGTCCGCTAAGGCCCAGACGTCAGAAGGGGACCAGCGCGTCGCCGGTCAGGGCCGCCTGCAGATCCGAACGGCAGTCGTAGGGGTCATTGACCTCGATGAAGCGCCAGCGGCCGAAGCCGCCGTGGGAGTTGACCGCCGGCACCCACAAGTCGCGGGCCGTGCGGACCTTCGCCGCCTTGTCCCGGCGGGCCGCCCCGGACACCTCCACGATAAGGGTGAGCGGGCTGTCGTCGTCGTCGACCCGGGCGCGGACCAAAAAGTCGGGCAGGTAGGAGCGCTGCTCACCGTCCAACGTGTACGGGATGACGAAGCCAACGTGGTCGTTCTTGGCGTACGCGGCCACCTGCGGCAGCGATTCCAGGACTGCGGCGACTTTCTCCTCCCAGCCGCTGTCGAGGACCACGTGGCTGATCTGGCAGCGGCCAGGGTCGGTGAGGTAGGTGTCCTTGCTCGTGTCGAAGTCGACGTCGGCGGTGGCGCCTTCGACGTCGTACGGCCGCAGGAGCGGCAGCCACTGCTCGGCCCGGTTGTCGGCCAGCCAGTTGAGCCGGGTGCCGATCCGCTCCACGGCCGCGTCGGCGTGCTGGGCCAATAGCAGCAGGCCCAGGAACGTGTCGTCCTTGCACACGACGTGCTCGCGCAGCCACTGCGCGACGATGGGGACGACCTGGGGGAAGTACCAGGGCCGTTCGTTGCCGTTGGCGTCGCGTAGGTGCCGGTCCAGAACGAGCTTGGCCAGCCGGAACGCCACCTGCTGCTCCCGCATCCCGCGCAGCGACCCCAGCGTGTGGGTCTCGGTCTCCCCGACGATGCCGCTCACCGTCGTCGTCGTCGGCAGGTCGGCCGCCGACAAGGTGATCGTCGAGGTGGAGTCGAAGGAGGCGAAGATCCGCTCGTCGGACAGCTCCCGGCGGTAGCCGGTGACGTGGGGGAAGCCGATCTCGCAGTCCGACCGCTCAGGCAGCGCGCGGACCCGGGTGGTGCGCTTGGGCGGCTGCGGGTCGGCCGGCGCGCCGCTCCCGGGGATGAATGAGAAGGGGACCCCGTAGACCTCGGCGTACTCGGGCAGCAGCAGCCCGTCGTCGCCGACCGCGTAGGAGCGGCGGCGAAGCCCCCGGCCGACGACCTGCTCGCACAGCAGCTGGGTGCCGAATGCGCGTACGCCCAAGATGTGGGTGACGGTGTTGGCGTCCCAGCCCTCGGTGAGCATGGAAACGCTGACCACGCAGCGGATGTGCTCGCCGAGCCGACCGGGCTTCCCGACCGTGTTGAGCACCTCGCGCATGATCGCCTCGTCGGTCAGCTCGTCGGTGTCCCGGCCGGGGAAACGCTCACGCAGGTCGGCCCTCAGCTCCGAGATCTCGCGGCCGGCCGCGTCCTTGAACTCCGGGCTCAGCGCGCCGCCGGACTCCAGCTGCAACGAGTCGACCAGGATCGTCGACGGGCGGACGCTCCAGCTCCCGCCGGCGGTGACGTTGGAAAACAGCGGGAAGTCGCTCGCCCGCGGCATCACCCGGCCGCCGATCTGGGCGTCGTAGCCGGCCACCACATCGAACAGCAGCTTGCTGACCGAGGTGTTGCTGCACACCACGATGAACACCGGCGGCGTGCTCCCCGGATGCCCGCTCGCCTGCCACCGCTCATAGGAGCGGGCGTAGTCGTCATACAGGCTGGACAGGGCACCCTCCAGCCGCAGCGGCAGGCGACGCTCGCCCTCCGCCGCGTCCGCCCCACGCCGGCCGCGCCGGGACAGCTGGTCGCGGACGTGCGGCCAGATCGAACGGTAGGCAGGGCCCTCCCGGCCGGCGCTGTCGTCGGCCACCGGCACCCGCGGGATCTTCACCAGACCGCTCTCGATCGCGTCGACCAGGGAGAAGTCGCTGACCACCCACGGGAACAGCAGGCCCTCCCGATAGCCGGAGCCGTTGAGGAAGAACGGCGTCGCCGACAAGTCGTACGCCTGCTTGATCCCCAACTTTCGCTGCACGGCCAGCAGCCCGTTCAGCCACAGCCGCGCCTCGCCCTCCCGGGCGGCGGCCTCCTTCTTCTCCTCACCCTTGAGCTGCTCGACCGTCGGCGCTTCGACGTCGTCGAGCTTGCGCCGGTAGCAGTGGTGAGCCTCGTCGTTGAACACGACCACCTGCCGGCCGCGCGGACCGAACTCCCGGCAGACCCGGGACACCATCTGCGCCGGCGTCTCGGTGAACGCCTTCACGGTGCCGGTCGGGTCGAGGACCTGCTTGGTGGTTTTGCTGGCGCCCCTGCCTTCGCGGGTTTCGCGCAGCCCGAAAGCGTGGAAGTTGGTCACCACCACGATCGCTCGGCGCAGGGCCGGCAGCAGGTCCGGCGGGACCAGGTCACGTTCGCGGTAGACGTTGCCCGGGTCGGCGGGGATCAGCACCCGCAGCCGGTCCTTGACGGTGATTCCAGGCGCGACGACCAGGAACCGGTCGGTGAAGCTCGGCCCACCGCTGGCAGCCGCGTTGCACGTCTGCCAGGCGATCAGCATGCCCATCACCGTCGTCTTGCCGCTGCCGGTCGCCATCTTCAACGCCGTACGGACAAGACCCGGGTTCGCCTCGGCCGCTGACTGCCGAAGCTGATCAGCCACCCACGTGTCGCCGGCCTTGACGGACGCCTCTACCAGATAAATCGCGGTCTCCGCCGCCTCCAGCTGGGCGAAGAACAGCCGCCGGTCCCGCTCCGGCGCCCACCAGTACTCCAGCAGCGCCCGGGTGGTCGCGGTCAGGTACGGCCGGCCCTGGCGGCGCCACAAGTCCAACCTGGACCGCAGTTGGTTGACCAGGTCGTTCGGCTTCAACCGGTCCAGGGTCCACTCGGTCTCCAACGCCAACTGAGCGCCGCGATGCCGGGCAGCCGGCACCGGGACGAAGTAGCTGCTGGTCCGCCGGCCCTCCACGACCTCGTCGGTGATCCCCGAGTGGTCGAAGCGCCAGTGCCGCGTCGGCGGGTCGTAGGGGCCGTTCAAGATCGGGTTGTCGATCACCGCGTCCGACACGAGCCCACCCTATCGACGGGGTCGCCGCCCGTGGCCACCGTTTGCCCGGGACAGCACCGCCCGCCCACCGTCGGCCGCGCAACGGCCCTGGACTTGCACGGATCCTTGAAAGTGAAGGTAGCGAGTAGTTCGTCACCCCTTCTGCACATCCTTGTCCGCGGCCGACTCGTAGAGCCTCGCTGCGGAGTTCGTGGAGCGGCTGGGAAGCCACCGCCGATCATGGGCTCAGCTGGCTAGCATCCCGGCAAGGGCAGCTCAGCAGTCTTCGTTCCGGTCACCTTCGCAATGGAGAGCCCGGCCATGACCTTCTCGCAGCGACCGCCCGTGACGAAGGCGAGCCGACTCCGCTGCATGCCTGCCATTGTCGGCCGCGTTCGAGAGCCGATTCCGGTCGGGCGGTTGCCGCCAGTCCAGCCGCGACGATCCTCCGCCGGACCCGCGACCGCCTCGGCCGACACGCCCCCGGCGTCGAGTTATCCACAGTTCAGCACCGTACGTCGACGCCGCAGCAGGACAGCGGCCACCCTTCGACCATCCAGCACAGCGCGTACCTGACGCATTGATCAGTCGCCTAATTCCCACGGGTTGGGGTAAGCCGCCGACGGCCTCTCCGGCGCTCAACTACCCCAACGACGTAGACAGCTACCCCGGCCGCTGGCCTTCCGCGGCTAAGGCCGGCCGCGCGAGTGGATTCCCGCCGATTCACGACAGCGAGAACGATTCTGCAGTCAAGTCTAGGTGTCTGGCTAATGAGGGCCCCGGTAGTCAGTCGTGCTCAGCCGTGCTTGGAGCCGGGTGGCAGCCAAACTGGCAGCCAAGCAAGCGCACGGGATCGTCCTCCGGTGCACGATCCTGGACGACATTTGGGCGTTGACCAGCGCAGGCGGACACCTGTGGACCGCCGCGCATGTCCCCCGCACGGGCTTTTAATCCGTAGGTTCTGGGTTCGAATCCCAGGCGGCCCACCCCCCTGACCTGGCCTTTCGCCTCGCGGCGTGTCCTGCTGACGTCCATTCTCGCCTCCCTGGGGGCCTTCTGATAACCAACTGATAACGCGCCCGCATCCGCGGCCTTCTTGGCGGTCCTCGGGACAATGCCTGCGACTGCTTCGGCGGCGGCCTGGGCCACCGCTGGCAGGACGCTCGTGTACGTGTCCGCGGTGATCGCCAGTGAGCTGTGGTCATTCGTGCACCACAAGTCGCAGCGGGAGGGAGGGGCGCCGCCCACCCGGCCTTCGGCTTCGGCTGTCGTTCGCACAGGACGGCCTTCTGCGCAGGTCGGCCTGCTGTTCTGGTGGTGTTGCGTGCGCGACGGGTCGCCGCGGGCACAGGCCGCGGGGCTTCTAGAGCGCGTTCCGCGAGGAGGCAGGGGCGGTCGGCCCGGGAATGATGTCGCAGACGGTGGTGGCGCTGCACTGCGAGGGGTCCAGGTCCTTCGACCTCTCGCGCAGTCGTAGAACCTGGTCGCGCAGTGCCGTCAGGTCGACGATGCGACGGTCGAGTTCGGCGGCGTGTGCGTCGAGTAGTGCGACGACGTGGCTGCATGGCGCCCCTTGCTGCTCGCGGACGGCGATGACCTCTCGGATCTCGTTCAGGGTCAGTCCGGCGGCTTGGGCGGCTTTGACGAACGCCAGCCGCGCCACAGCGTCCTCGTCGTAGTCGCGGTAGCCCGACTTCTCGCGTCCCGGTTCGGGCAGCACGCCGGCCTGCTCGTAGAACCGCAGCGTCTTCGCCGTCAGCCCGGACCGGTCGGCCAGTTCCCCGATGCGCATGCTACGACCGTACGACTTGACCTTCCACCGCGCTGGAACCCCTACGGTCCGGGCCATGCAGACGACTGAGCACGCAGCCGACCTGATCGTCATCGGAACAGGCGGAGCAGCCATGGCGGCCGGGATCGAGGCCCGCTCGCGCGGCCGGACCGTGCTGCTGGTTGAGCACGGCCCGTTGGGCGGGACGTGCTTGAACATTGGCTGCGTCCCGAGCAAGAACCTGCTCGCCGCCGCAGGCCAGCGGCACCACGCGCTGGCCAACCGCTTCCCTATGGTGCCGACCAGGGCGGACGGGGTGGACCTGCCGGCGCTGATGGCGCAGAAGCACGACCTCATCGGCGGGATGCGGCAGGCGAAGTACGCCGACGTCGCCGACGCGCACGGCTTCCCGGTCCGTTACGGCCATGCCCGGTTCGTCGACGGGCAGACGCTGCAGGTCGACGACGAGCGGCTGCGCGCCCCCGCATACGTGGTGGCGACCGGCGCCGCTCCGCACGTCTCGGAGCTGCCCGGCCTGGATCAGGTCGCTTTCCTGACCTCCACAACGGCCATGGAACAGCAGGACCTGCCCGGGTCGATGGTCGTCGTCGGCGGCGGCTACGTCGGGCTGGAGCAGGCCCAGCTGTGGGCCCACCTCGGAGCCCGCGTCACCCTCGTCGGCCGGTTCGCCCCGTACGGCGAACCCGAGGTCGCCGAGGTGCTGCGTGGCGTGTTCGCCGACGACGGCATCGCGGTTGTCGAGGACCGCGCCGTCGCCGTGGTGCAGACCGCCGACGGCGTCTGCGTCCGCACCGAGGGCGGGCTGGAGGTCAGCGGAGAGCGGCTGCTGATGGCCACCGGTCGGTCCGCCGCCACCGGCGACCTCGGCCTGACAGCGGCCGGCATCGACACCGACGAGCGAGGGTTCATCACCGTCGACAGCCAGCAGCGCACCACCAACCCCCAGGTCTTCGCTGCCGGCGACGTTTGCGGTGCGCCGCAGTACGTGTACGTCGCCGCCCAGACCGGCCGTGCCGCCGCCGCCGGCGCGCTCGGCCAGCCGACGACCGTCAACTACCGAGGCCTGCCCGGCGTCACCTTCACCACCCCGCAGATCGCATCGGCCGGACTGACCGAACAGCAGGCGCTGGCCGCCGGCCACGACTGCGACTGCCGGGTGCTGGGCGGGCAGGACATCCCGCGGGCGCTGGTGAACCGCGACACCCGCGGCGCGCTCAAGCTCGTCGCGGATGCGGGCACCGGGAAGGTCCTCGGGGTCCACGCGGCGCTCGACGGCGCCGGCGACGTCATGCTCGCCGCCACCTACGCGATCAAGTTCGGGCTGACCGTCGACGACCTCGCCGACACCTGGGCGCCGTACCTGACGATGAGCGAGGCGCTGCGGATCGCGGCCGGGCTGTTCCGCAGCGACAAGCCGACCAGCTGCTGCGCATGACGAGGGGCGGCAAGGAGCGGGCCGGCGCGGGCTGGCTGGCGCTGCTGGCACTGCCGGTCGTGTGCTGCGTCGGCCACGCCACCCTGCTCGCGCTCGCCGCCGGATCCCTCACAGCCGGAGCCGGCGCGGCCATCGACAGCGCGCTGCTCGCCGCGGCCGGCATCGCACTGGTCGCCGCAGCGGCCGTCGCCGTGCTGCTGCGGCGCCGTCGCCGGCGCCGCACGTGACGCCCCAGCGCCTCGCCGAACTGCAACCCCTTGCCGTCCCCAACATGACCGCCCCAAGCCGGCCTAGTCCGAGTGGCCAGGTAGCCCTGCAAGAACCAGGCCACTAAGCGCTGCGGTTCACAGCTCCCCCGGCAGCGCCCAAGCCCCGCGCTTGGCAGTGCCGCTGCGGGTTCTCCAGCGGGACGGGCTCAGCTGGGCCATCTATGGCATGACGTGGCCGGTAAGGGCATCGGCGGCCCGGTCGACGTCGTCGGCCGTGTTATTGATGTGAAAGGCGAGACGGAGCCGCCCAGCCCTGCTGCTGGCGGCAATGTGTGCGCGGTCGAGCTGCATCGCGGCGCTCGGTGCCGCGATGAGGCTGACGATCGCGGACGCGGCAGCGGG
>JAABUW010000553.1_pt1 | contig 72616 bp, 87 predicted proteins | sample 5560081 | NCBI WGS metagenome assembly JAABUW01 (sample SAMN10711882, study PRJNA513363) | rock metagenome | isolation source: Antarctica rocks | place: Antarctica: Victoria Land, Knobhead sud | reverse complement strand
GCGTTGAGGAGATGTGAATTTCCCGGATGCAGGGAAGGTGCGCGTGATGTCCGATACGTACATGTGTCGCTCACATCCCGCGTCCATGAGAACGAGCTAACCATTTGCTCTTGAGCCCAAGCAAACACATTGGGAGGTTTCACTGACATCTTTAGGATCAAGGAGACAGTCGTTATTCGTGTAATGAATTACCAGGGCATTCGCCCTAAACCTCCAGTGATCAATTCAAAGCCGCAAGCAGTCGAGTCGACCTACCCGGATGCAACGACAGGGACATAAGCCGGCCTCTCCGCCCCTCCCATGGCACAATGATACTCGAACTCCGCAGCGAGCATCCCCTCACTCCGTCCAGGTTGAGCGGACCGCATCACCTATCCCAACCCCCAAGTCACATCGGTTTCCAGAACCCAAGAAAAAGCCTCACCTTCGTATGCGCTTCGGCACTCAGATCCGCCGCAGCTTTCATCAATGCCACCTCCCTCCGACTCTTGACAGCTCGAAGCTTATGCACCTCCTTCTCAAGCGGTTTCGCTTTCTCGCTACTCAGGGCTGCAGCGATCAGGAGATGCGGCGGGTCCGAATTGCTTGATTCGGCCGAAGATGAGGAGAACAGTTTGAGAAGGCTGGATCGTTTTCGTGGACTTGGAGGTTGGAAGGGCTGGGACGAGGCGGAAGGTGATGGCGAGGGTGGGAGGGAGGCGAAGACGTTGTTCCGTCGAAGCAGGTCGGGGAGGTGTTTGGAGAACGATGTATTGCTGTGTGCCTGCCGTTCATCAGCTTGATCAATAGCAGGTGGAGGATGGGCATCCTACCTCGTCTGCGCCGAAGATGGAGACTGCACCGTCGAGTCCCGTACATTGACCGGACCATTGCGCTTCGTATGAATCGTGAGGAGGGACGAAGAGGGTGTAGCTGTATCCTCGGGAGCTGGACGGCTTGGACTCTGTTCACCGGCCGGCACGCTCAGATCAACAGCTGAAATGTCGCACGGAATGAGGACTTACCTAGAACAAGCGCAACGTCGGGTTCGTTGAAGCCCGTGAGATAGTAGAAATCCGATGCTGAGATCTATTCAATGGAAATCCTCGCTCCATTGGTTATACCTACCTTGCCTGAACTTATAGCTGCGACCCCACCATCCGTCAACATCGATCGCCATTGCTTAGAGCTCGGAGAGTCACCTACAAGATAGCTAAGCCGCCCACCAATCAGTCACTACACTCGACTAGGACATTCGAAGAAAGCAAGACCCACCCTGCGACATCAACCTCACCGTCCCGCCCATACAGACCACCACGCTCCCCTCCGGCAGAGCATGCATGAGTTTCCGCCGGCGCTCCTCGTATTCGGAAGCAGGGATACCGGGGGTGAGCTCGGTACTGCGGATGAGATGTGGGTGGGTAGCGGAGAGGGCTTGGCCGTATTGGGGAGGTTTGGGTGGGTGCTCGGGGGAGGGGGTCGAGTATGGGCGAGAAGAGGATACATGCGGGAAGGATGGACTTAGAGGTAGCTGTGCAGATCGCCTTGAGCATCTCGGGCAGCAAGTGTGCCTCAGAGCTGCTCTGAGAGAGGTGGGTGGCATCGAGCCAGACCGTCAATCTGTACGAGCCGCAGATTCAGACGATGCAACCGTTGTGTCGGCTTCCGTCGGGATGTGTCGCGCGATCGGCCATGACAAAGTCATGCGTCTGCTTTTGGTTCGAGAGTATGCGACTGCATAGGCTATGTATTGGACAGCTACGGCAAACCCAGCCCGAAGCTCTGCTGCTAGGCGCGCCAAGTGGATAATGATTGACCTCCGGCTCCCATCCTCCCATGCTTCTCTCATCCCGCCACGAAAGGGTGCATCAACGCCTCCCTCGGACTCAGTCTCCTCGTCGGATCCAGCTGAAGACACTTCTCCAGCAGATCCACGAACCCGAGCAACAGCTTCAGCTCGTCATCCTTCATCTTCACCTGTACGCTGGACGGCGGAAGTAATCGGCTCTTGAGGTCTCGAGTCGCCTTGCTCACGACAAGCGTTTTCGCCACATCCTGCCGATTCAGGCAGTCAGCTTCAACGGCAATCAATGAAGGAACGTACAGCTCCGGTGATTTTATCCTTCTCGATACTGATGAAGTTGATGCTCTCGTCGAAGTGCATTGCACCGAAGGTAGCCTTCTTGATCATGCGATGACTGAGCTTGCCCTTCACCTCCATCATGAGGAGAAGCATTTGGTTGTTCGATCGACCCGGGAAGAGGATCTTGCCAGTGTAGAGCTCGTATAAAGTGCATCCGACTGACCACATGTCGATGGCCGTGTCGAATGGCAAACCCAGGACTATACCTACATTAGCGATGTCCGGTCTGAAACAAGGACGACGAACTGATCTCAGGAGCACGGTAGAACCGCGAGACAAGGTACGGCGTGATGTCGCCTTCGGACACGTCTGACGCGGAACCTAGATCGCAAACTTTCAAGGTAGCCTTGTTCTCCGAGACCTAAACGCTTGTCAGATCATCCGCTTTCTTGTTCCAGGCCCACTCACCAAAACATTGTCCGGCTTGATATCCCCATGCACGATGCTGCATTTTCTCATTAGCGAGAGGGAGAGGAACATCTGGTGGGCATAGGCCCTCACTGCGCGCATGTTGAGCCCGACGTCCTTACCGAACCGCTTGATTACATCGCGTAGGTTCATGCTGCAGGGACGGCGTCAGCAGGGGACTGCCCAATCATACAGGCTGACTCGCCTTAGACTCTCGGTCACTATGCAAAGGTGGCCGCGATGCTCGAATGTCCGTTCCATCCGCACAAGGTGTTTCTTGTCCTCCGGATCGGCGTCGTTCAGCTTCCGCAGTATTCCTGCCTCTTTGCGACCAGCGACATACCTGTAGGCTCGTCAGGAATGCAACCCGGATATCTATAGCTGGCACTCACATGCTCTCCTGTGATCGGATGATCTTGATGGCCACCTCTTTGCCAACCACATCCTGCCGTCTCTCCTGGTCTACCGCCTTGAGGACCTTTGCTTTGACCACACTCGAGAACATGCCCTTTCCAAGACTGATGGTGACTTGATACCGCCCGTCGTCAAGAACCTCGCCTGGTGTGATCCGGTAATACCCATCCGTGTCGTCGACATTATCGACCACATCCAGCACAACGGCCACGGTCGGCTTCCGAACCACTTCAACCGGCTCCGAATCTCCCGTACCACCCTGCTTGAGTCGTCCCACAAGCACCTTTCTCTTCTTCTTTGGCTTCTCCTCGACGCCGAAGGTAGCGAACATGTCGACATCGTCCTCCTCTTCCTCTTCCTCAATCTCAACCTCCTCGTACTCGTCCTCAGCAGCGGGCTTCTGATCCTCCGGCCCGGGCTCCCCCACTCCGTCTGCCACCTCCGCTTTGATCAACTCCATGTCGTTGCGGCGCTTCTCCTGATCCGCCATAGCTTCTTCCGTCGGATCATAATCGGCTGCCGACACCATCATTTCAGCCCCAACACCTTCTGTCCGTGTCTCATCGGGGATGACGGCTTCGCCTGTCGATTCGGCTTCCTTGCTAAGATCGAAGTCATGGCCCATCGGAGTCGGCGCCAACGATGGCTCATGGCCATTCAGCGGGGTAGTAGGGGCTGCGCCCGAAATCACCGAAGTCGAGCAAGTACCGAGCTGTTTGAGCAATGGAGTAGCGCCTGCTGACCGAGATCAGTGAAGATGACCTATGGGGCGCGGCAGCTTACCCGTCGCGGACGTCACTCCTGTCCTGAATCCTGTCCTAGCCCCACCGCTACCAACACTGTCTAGTCCCGACTCTGGAGCAGCATCACCAGCAGCTGGACTGGTCGCAGCAGGCAGTGGCTTTCCGCCGTTGGCACGGAATTTGGCCATAATCTCCACCCTCTTCCTCCTGCGTTCCTCGAGGACTTTCTCCGAATCCATCTCCTCTTCGAGCACGGCGACAGGTTCCACTTGAACCGTAGGAGGCTGTGGCGCCATTGGAGGAGGCCGATCGCCGAATAAGTTGGATGCAGGTGCTGGACGCGATTGAGGGACATGATTTCGAGGTTGGGTGGGGATATTGACCGGTTTGAAATTGCCTCGTTGCGGTGCAGTTGGAGGTGGAGGTCGCCCATTCGTATGCCTAGGACTCAGCGATGCGGATGAGACTACCGGTGAAGGTCTGGGCAATGGCAAGGCCTGCTTGGTTGGAGAGGGATCAAGCCTGACAAGTCCTCTGTCAGTATCCTGAAAGCCCGATCGATAGACGTAGGTAATGAAACGCACTCGCCTTCCTCCCTCTCGGCGGCACGAGGACCAACCGGATCATCTCTACGACGCTCATCCCTACGACAATCACGAGTGTCACCATGGCGTCGCGAGCTCTCCCCCGCATCACGCTCACGATCTCGGTGAGATGGCCGATCTCTTGCCCTCTCCCTATCTCGTTCCCTATCCCGATCCCTATCCCGATCCCTATCCCGATCCCTATCTCGACCATGATCGCTCACTCCATTCCCCCTTCTTCGATCCCCATCATCGTACCCTCCCGGTCTATCCCCATGTCTATGATCATCCCTCCTCCGATCGTAAACCCTATCCCGTTCCCGCTCCCTATCACGAGGTCGCCGAGGCTCATCATCTTCCAGGAAAGCATCTCGCCAGTCTTTGGGCCGGCTACGTTTGGTCTCGCTCGTAGCATCATCGTCAAATGCCCGTTTTGTACCTGATGCCATACCGAAGAGGAGGGCAGGCGGTGTGAGTGACACTCTGTCACGCGGGTTATAGAGAGTTTACAGGTTGCAAGAAGACGTGAATCTCCCTTGGATCACCTGCGAGTACCGGAACGTCCCAACGAGACTGAATCCGGGAAGTGAGGTTTGAGTTGGATGAGATAGAATTGGAAGATTGAGCAAGGAGGCATCTGTAGAGCGACGAGTGAAACGCCGTAAGACAGAATATGTGGCAAAGTGGAGGTGAAGCCGGGAACCCCGGCGCAGTGTGGCACTGAATTACCGGATCGTCCACGTCAATCATTTTTGTCACTTTGAAGCACCCGGCGCAGAGAAGATTACACGCAGCGATAAGACGTAATCACGATGGCTCCTTCAGGCTTATCTCATTCGGATAAGATCCAGATGGCGCACGACCTGCGTCGAACGATCCGCGAGCTTAACGACCGAGGTCTCATGGTAGCTGCGAAGTGGTAAATCAACTCTCGCGTGTCAAACCCATCAAGCAGTAGTCAGCATTTGCTGACTTATGCGATGCTCTCCAGGGCATCCGAACACCTCGCCGCCCTTCCTCGAGAATACCGAATCGCCCCGCACCTACCCTTCTCTCCTCCACCTCAGCCCCAACATCCTCATCCGTCATCATCACCTCATCCCGGTCCCCGTCAGTCTATAGGTGACTTTCTCCCTTCGCCCGGCCCAGTCGACTCGTCTCTCGCTGGACCGAGTAGAGTTAGGACGTCGCAGGGTATCGAGATCGAAGAGGAGGAAGATGTTCTCGAGGAAGATGAGTTTCAATTGGCGAGGAGCTACTTCGACATGAAGGAGTTTGATCGGGTGGCATATACGTTGAGGGAGGCGAGGGGGAACAGAGCGAGGTTCTTGAGGACGTATGCAGCTTATCTCGTGAGTCATCCAAGCCGTACAGACGACGAGCAGAGACACTCGCAAGAGCTGCCATCCTTATCAGAGTTTTGGCACAGCTGCTCTTGGTGTCGTCTTGATGACCGAGCGCTATTCGTTCCTTTCAGCCCTGCACTGGATTTCGCTTACGCTGCTCAGTCAGCCGACCGAAAAGCCCAAGAATCTCTTCCTCACTTCCTGGACACGAAAGAAGAACGCATCGCCTTATACCCCTCACTAAATGTGCTCGTCACAGGATTGGCGGATGAAACGGAACCGTACCTCGTCTACCTGCGTGGAATACTTCACATGCGCCTCGATCAGCGACATCAGGCTATGACCTGTTTCACTGCGAGCGTCAAGGAGCGGCCATACAACTGGGGCTGCTGGAGTCAATTAGGACAGATGATCAATTCAGCTGATCTGGTGAAGATTACCGTTCATCAGGTAACGGACTATGCTGATGGCGGTATAGTTCATCGAGCTGAAGGAGAGCCTTCCTGCCTCACCGATGCTCACCTTCTTCGCTATCACCGTCATGCTGGATCTGCACACTGCCACCGACCTGGTCATGAATATGATCAAGGAGCTGCTCGATATCTTCCCAGGCAGTGTGCATCTGAAGGCTCAGCGGGCGCTCGTATACTATCACATGAGGGGTGAGATCCATGTTCATATACGGTCCTATGGCTGATGAGAGCACTGAGATAGACTTTGAGACCGCCGAGAAGGAGTTCGATGCTGTTCAGCGCGCAGACCCATATCGAATGGAGGAGGTAGATATCTACTCGAATATGCTCTACGTGATGGACAAGCGGGCCAAACTCGGCAAGCTGGCGCACGAGTACGCCGAAATCGATAGAAACAGGGCCGAGGTCTGCTGTTTGATCGGTGCGTTAGCTTCCGCGGCGCCGACCACGGCCTTTGTGTGGGCAGGATCCGATTTGACCGCTTAGCTGAGTGACAATTACGCAGGAAACTACTATTCTTCTCGGGCGGACCACACGAAAGCAATCACATACTTCAAGCGATCCCTTATGCTAAATCGAGACTACCTCCCAGCATGGACGCTAATGGGCCACGAATTCGTCGAGCTCAAGAACTCGCATGCCGCTATCGAGGCGTATCGCAAAGCTATCGGTCAGTGGCTCTTCTCCGCTCCAACCGCCCTCGGTCAGAAGGTAGGTAAGGAAAGATACTGACGTCTCGCAGATGTTAATGCCAAGGACTACCGGGCATGGTATGGTCTTGGACAGGCATACGAGCTGCTGGATATGCCGATGTATGCGATCGAGTACTACAATCAGGCGACATCGTTGCGGTCAGCCGTTTGCCCAAGCTTTGATTTGAGCTGATTAAGGTTGGCAGGCCATACGACTGTCGTATGTGGACGGCCCTCGCAACTGTATACGAGGGGCTTCAACGGTCAGTCTGACACCTCTCTGCTGGGCATTAAGCTGATAAGGGTACTGTAGGCCGCCCGACGCGATCCAAGCGCACACCCGCGCGCTCCTCGGCGCCGACCGGATCCAAACCCCCACGATCCTCTTCAAACTCGCAGCCCTTCACTCGACTCTCGCAGGTGGCACCATCTCGAAAGACGCAATAGGCTACCACAAACGTCTCCTGGCCCTCGGAGAACGAGTTGGGGGTAATGGCGGGATGGGGGCGGCGGAGATGGCGGGAAGTTATCTCGCTGTGGCGGAGTATGAGATGCGTGATGAAGGTGGAGTGGAGGGGGAGGAGGGTAGAGGGGATTGGGCCCTGGCCGCGCAGTACCTCGAGAAGGTCGCTTCGACTAATGCACAGCAGAGGGATAAGGCGGAGGAGATGTTGAGGGAGTTGAGATTGAGGGAGGCGAGGTTGGCAACGAACTTGTAACAACCCTAGCACTCAGTCTAGCCTTTCATATCCTATACTTTGGTGATATCCACACGACATGTTACAACCTTGCATGAAATGATATGGCCAAGATGAGCCCGGAACCTTCCAGCATTTTGCTTATTGATACATTTTGATATGACTTGTTCAGTCCTTTTCACTCGGCGGGGGATACGAGAACGTCCTCGTGAAGCTGTCCTTGTTAGCGGATGCCTACACTCGCCAAACAGTAGCGGGCTCACTCCCGGATCAAATGCTCTTTTGCGGCGAGATCACTAGGATCCGGAAGCGCGATCGGCGGCAGACTATTCGCCTTGTCAGCGTTATCTCGTTTAGCTATGAAATTCCGCACTTATCTCGCAATCTCCCCATCATCCTCAACCTCTCCCTCCAGCTCGTGATGTACTCTGCTTCCGCCGGATCACTCGCCATCGAAATATGCGTAGACCTTGCAGCCATATCATTGGCTAGATGCGCGATCTGGCGTACCACGATCGGTAAAGACCGACGAGAGACGAGCTTGTGCGTTCCGATCGGGCTGAAGTCGGGTATACCTGGAGCACGTTGGAGAGTCACCTTGAACCAGTCCTCCCTATCCCAATCGGACCAGCCCTCCTCGGTCGGGATCTCGTAATTGCCTGCACCGGTCGTATGAGGGGAGATGACGATGTTGATCAAGTTGAAGTTCGTCTTGATCGTGTCGAAGACGAAGTCCTGACCGGAATCGTTATAAACGATCTTAACATAATCGTTAGCGACCAGTCGTTTCTTGTTGTCGTGCTTGGGAGATTCGGGTAGGTTGGGCATCATCGTCGCGGTGTGAAAGGTCATCTGGCTGAGATCGTCCCACCAAGCGTACGCGTACTCCCCATCCTCGTCGTTGTCGCGGTCGAGTCCAGCCAGGTAGACATCCATTTGACCCTTGAGACGGACCAGTCGGCCGACTCCAGATAGGAACTCGAGGTAAAGTGGCGACCCATCGATGTTGCCGAAGATATCAACCTCTTTCGTTTGACCAGGTCCGACGTAGAGTACACCGACCTTGAGCTGATCGATGACAGGCGTGGTCTGCATGAGACTGAGGGTGCGAGTGAATTTCTCCTCCTTCGGGATGAGACGACCGCGGGGGACCTCGAGGCTCGCGACGGGATACGATGAGAGGAGTTGAAGGGCTATGTAGCTCGGTTCGATGACGACATCTTTCCGCCGTTGCGAAGGAGTCGCGCCCGACCAGATGTAGCCGTGCTGCGAGCTCGGGTCGAAATTCTCTGAAGAGGAGACTCCCGATTGCGCCGAAACTACAGCCCTGGGGTCTCCGTCCTAAGCGACCATCAGCGGAGCCAAATCATATGACTGGGGATCTCACCTGTGTCTCGGCATCCTGAGAGACCGGTCGATTCGCCATCAGAAATGCCGGTAGGGACATCAAGTCTGCATTCGCTTCTCCCAACTCCAGAAGCGGCACGTTCTCCAACTTGCAGACCACAGAAGTCGATCCCGTCGGTCTCGTCGTGGTGATGGTAGCCCATCCAGTCCTGGCATGGGAGGTAACGGTGATGATGCTGCCCCCAAGCAACCATGATTGCGTCTTCGCTGGCTCGCCTTCCGCGCCGTCCTGCATGACCATCTCGGAAAGAAAGGAGGTGGCGGGTTTGGGATCGGCATTACCATATGTGTACCGAGCGAGCCAGTCGAAGCACACCTCGGCCATCTCATCGACGAGTACGCGCTGCGATCGGCCTTTGAGCAGCTCGCGAGTGATTTCCGGGACCAGGTTTGGCCGTTGATGCATTTTGAGCTGCATGAACCAGATGTAAATAGCGTAATATGCCAGTCCGATCACATGTTGCGAGAGGGTGAAGCTCTCGCGTGAGGTTGGGACAGTGAGATCGACGGTTTGATCGGAACGCGCATTGTGCTCCGCGATATAGTTGATGGCGACAACGAAGACCAGGCGGTACTGATCCTCCGTGAAGTTCCGAAAGAGACTACCGTTCTGACCGAGGGCTATGAGAAATTCAAGAATATGCACGGCCAGACCGGTGGTTGATAAGATATTCTTCATGCTGTCGATGATCGAAGTGAGATGCCTACCGACAGGAGTCGGCAGCTCGAAGATTGACAGCGTCAATGCTTGCAGACATGGCTTGGCCACCTCACTTTTGCCTTGGAGCCCAGCCATGAAAGCTTGAACCATTCGCTCGCATTCGGCCGAGGTGAAGACGCCGCGGTAGCTGATTAGGATGGAGAGTGATTGATAAGCAGCCGCGTTAATATCGATCTTCCGGATGTACGTTGGGTGGTTGAAACGTTTCTCCCACGCGGGTCCGGTCCCGCTACCAAGGACACTCATACAGAGAACGTCCAGTAGCGCGCGGACTTCCCTTGTCGCTCTTCCTCCATGAAAGAAAAGCTTGTTGCCGAGCTGCAGTGGGAGGAAGCACAGAACATACGAGGCCATCTCCCAGTCGTGTCCTCGGAGGATGCCATTAAGCACCCGAACGTATTCGGACACCGGAAGCCAGACACCTTCAACTAGTGGCGCATCTCGACCTCCCAATAGCGGGTGGTCCGCATCGTACGTCATCAAGCTCTCGCTCGGCTGGTTGTCCCAAGGCACCTCAAAATTTAAGATGTCGGGCACTCGCCAAAGTGGATTATGGCTGCGATCCACACCCTTTAAGACAGCGGCTTGCCGAGATCGACTCCTGCTTCGGTTTGTTTTCTCTTTTGATCGAGATGCTCTACCCCGTTCGTCGCTGGGTTCACCGCGAGACGCGCGACCTCCTCGACGTTTCGCGTCATCCGTGTCGCCCTGAGCCTCCGCTTTCGACTCTCTGGTTCGCTTCAGAATGGCAGCGAACGTCGAAACAGGCCCATCGATGTCTGCTTTGAGGTAAATACGGTGCTGACTATCCGCTCGAAGACGAGTGAGCCATTGAAGTATGACTATACGAGCTTTCGGGCAGCGAGCGGGGATCATGCTTGGAGGTAATGTCGAATGGGGCAAATCGTCGGTCATCGGGTACAATAGACCGAGGAGATCTCGATAAATGATGATGCTGCGCAAGGAGACCGGAGTGCGCGCCGCCTTCGACACGAGAAGCGAGTCCGGAGGGGCGAAAGAAAGTCCAGAGAATACTCCGATGAGGGACGTGACAGCGCGGATGGACTTGCACTGCGTATGACCCGGATGGAACGGCGCTGCCGAAGCGGGAAAGTGAGGCTCGTCGGCGAGGGTGTTTGGCGGGGAGAAGATGTCCATTTCTTTTGACCGGGGCGATGTCAGACCGCGCAAAGCCGCGCCAGCATCTCGGGACTTGCTGGTTGTCCGTACCGACGCGCTCCTTGCGAGCTCGCTCGATGCGTCATCTATGCAGGACGTTTGCGTTGCGATCTTCATGAGAATCGCCCGGATAGCTGAAAAGCTTCCACCAGTAGCGACCATTATCAACTCCTCGCCCGGACATGCTGTAATATCCTCTTCATCGAGCTCGCGCCTGGTTCTGGAGGCTCGTCCTCGCCGATGATCCTGATCCTTCTCCTTTGTCTCCGCAACACCGGCACTGACGAGCACGGCTAGCGCCTCGTTGAATAGATCCTCATCCTTTTCGTCCAGCAAGACCCGGTCCAGGAAAGGCACAATGACACGGTCGACTAGCTCAGTGCGGTGCTCGGGATAGATCTCGGCGTAGCTATAGACATCTTTGTAGAGGAGCCGACAGAGTTGCCGACGGGCAGAATCGAGATGAGAAGTGGATATGTAGAATGTTTGAAGGAGCTTCCAGATATTCTTGATCCAGTGAGTGGTGGAGGGCAGGCAGAGACACTCGCGGCGGTAGTAATCGATGGCAATAGCGGCGTCGTCCTCATCGAGGCAAGGTGCAAGCTCGATCAGGAGGTCAATGTATTTTGAGTGGTGAGAAGCGGGACTGGAGCTCGTCGATGGCCGCTGGCTACTGATGGCCGACGGCAATTGATGCAGAGCAGCGAAGAAATTTGGAGCGAGGGCAGCATCCGAGGCTGGCAGGTCTCTGCTTGGCAGTCAGATCGTCCGATGCCGGCGAACTCACCTGATACTCATGATCACAGGGATCATCCCTCGAAGGAGCTCACAAGCTGCCTCGCCTTCGGTCCAAGTATCGATTGCTCCGCTCTCCCCCGACGAAGCACTTTCAAGAAGAAGCAGTTGTTCTGAGAGCAGTGAAAGTATTTCGTCATCAACGGGATGCCATTGCTGGCGCTCGGCTTTGCGACCGTCCCCGAGGATCCGGGCTGTTGATTGGGCGGCGCGAAGAGAGGGTAAAAGGACAGTCAAGGGTGTCCCGATTCCGAATGATAGGCTCCAGGTCCGAGCGGCACTGCGGGATCATCAGAATTTCAAGACATGAGACGCCTCACATGACCGCTCCCCTCGTCACTTTCCGATCCGCTTCAGGCAGCTTGGCTCGACTCCCTTTTACTCCTTTACCCTCCAAAACGTTTCTCACAATCAACTCCCCTCTCCGTCCGCCCTCGGGTCCGAGAATTGCCTTCAACAGCGTTTGCGTCACTTCCCAGCCGGAAATGGGCATCCTATCGACATCGTCCTGCCCAAAGCAGAAGCAAAGAAAGGTGACGATATGCTCGAATAGGTCGTCCGAGAGTGCTGCCACTCGGACAAGCATCTCCACAAAGGTGCAGAACGCCGGTAATGCTCGAGTCCATTTCGGATCTAGAACCGGCTCCTTTTCTGGCAAAAGTGAACGGCTGATGGACGACACAGTGGATGGGGGCGATGCGATGCCGCTTTGTGGGGTAGGAGTGCCAAGATAAGAAGAGGTGTCTTTGCGAGATCCGCTGGACATGACGGATCGGCGAAGAGTGGGACTCGGGCCTGAGACGGGAGAGCCACGACCAGTCTCGGTGGGAACAGGAGATGGCTGCTCGTCGGTCGGAGTGGAAGAAGCGGTGATGCCCGACCAGAAGTATTCAAGAATGGGCACCACGACGCGCGTGAGGTCGGCAGGGGAGAACAGAGGGTGATGATTAGCGACGATCTTGATAAGGAGATCGATGATGGCGATCGTCGAATCAGCTGGGGACACGGGGTCAATCTAGACGAGATTAGAGACTTCATGATTGCGACAGTGTGGCTCACCGATCCTCTCAGTTCCGCAGCACCTCCCCTCAGACCGCACCAAGCCGTCCACTGCTCGCTCATCCCGCTGAGAGACCTGATCAGCCAGCCGACAATGCCGTCCATCCCTGTCACTTCGGCGCCGTCCTTCGTCAATCCCTTCAGAGCTGTAACCTGACTGACAATCGAATCGGCCGATATCGATGACGCTGTCGAAGAGATGATGAGGCTGTATAACGAGCGGATACTGATGAGCTCATCGTCGACACCGGCGGAAGCCGATGGAGGAAAGACAACGGTCAAAGCAGTGAGTAGGCCCATGGCGGCGTCCCGAAGGGCTTTATCACTGTCGACCTTCACCAAGGCTGAGGCTCGGATGTAGAGGGTCCTTACTTCTGCCGCAGGGACTTGAGGCTTCATTTGAGGTGCGAAGACATCCTCTCGACGGGCTATGTATATGGTGGTGGCCTTTACGACCTCGCATAGCTCCGCCTTCGATGTCTCGCTAGACTCCATCGAACGTATAGCGGTGTCGAGGTCGAAGGGTATGGAATGAATACCGTGGGGCGGGAGAACGAGCTCCTCCAGGGAAGCAGAAGCAGAAGTAGTGGGGACAACCGAGAATACCGAGGGTTTGCCCTTTCCCCCTCGAGTCGAGGAGATGAGATTCAAAATGGATGCGAATGGACCGGTCCCCGAAGCCGAGGGTGAGCTCGAGTGCCCCGGGCGGTCCCGAGATCTCTCGCGTTCGGCCATAGCATGGATGAGGGAAAGAGTAGATAGTGAAGAGGATGACAGTCAATTGCCGAAAATTAGACTGAGCACGGTCTGATGAGGGCCGGGGGAGGAGTGCCTGTAAGAAAATAAGCTTGGCAGCGAGGGTTTACTCACCGGACACCTCAGCAAGTCTAGCGTGGTAGGAGTATCATGATGACATATCCTAGCCTAAGCTAGATGTTTTGAAGATGGCGGGTTCTAGGGGCTATTTCTCTCCAGCGATAGATGGGATGTCGAAAGGCGAGGGATAAGATTGTGGAAGGTGAGGAATGTCGAAAGATTCAGGTTGAATGATGAAGAAAAAAGCGACTCGCGCTTATACCTCCGAATATTCCCGGTCTCGGCTTAGACTGCCGAACCTGAAACATCAGATCCCTTACAGAAGAATTTGTCCCATCGCGCATCAACGACCTGTTTGAGGCTAAGCTTGGCCAACGGAGACGGTTCTTGAGTCTCAGGAAGTGATGAGCCTCGACGGACCCAGACGGAAGCGGAGCTTACGACCATCTTGGCTCTCCAATGTAGTGACCGTCACCGTCCTCCTTGTCTTGGTAAGCGTAATTTTCTCTATATTCTGGATAAACGCACCAATTTGATATCTGACGGAGCTTTGACAGCTTCCGCAAGTCACTGCATCGATCTTCTCCGATCAGCTACCTTCGTACTGCAAATGTCCGTCCTTCCCCCTACTTCCTCTTCCCGTTGAGCTCACATCCCATAGGTATCTGCTTCTCCAACTCCACCATCATCCCCCTCTACCTCCCAGCCGATCCATCCAAGCCATGCCTTACCTGCACTCGACAATTTTGCCTCGACCAGAAACTCGCCATCTGCCGAGGTAAGTCCCTCGTCTCCCCTTAGCATGGCTGATGGCGTTTGGCGATAGATGCGGAAGTTCCCGAATTGGATACAGATGTCGGCACTGGGACTGAGGGAGATGTGGAAGCGCGGTGTTTTAGTGAGCTACTGCCAGGACTGAGTGGTGGTCCCTGATGATGTGCACAGAGCGCGACTCGCCGAGAGATCAGCTCATCGTGACATTCTTCCTCCTCGTGGTCATCGGTCTCCTTCTCTACGTTGCCATCCGATCGCGGTGGGTATCCTTGCTCCACAGACGTAACAGCTCGTTTACAGCTTCCAGACTGCAAAGAGCGATCGAGGCGCGCGGTCGACCGAAAGATATGAGGCAGTGGAGCGAGGTGCGTTTCACCGCGTCCCCCGTCATTTTCTGAATCTGACCGCATTCCTGCACTTAGGCTCTACTGCCAGACAATCTACATCCATTCTCCAATTCCATCTTCGATCACGTCCCAGGGCGATCTCGGAATCGCGGTCTCTTTCGGGGTGCTGAGATGCGGGACGCTGGAACGGGACAGGGCTACGCGCCGCTTAGCGTTGGCAGCTAGACAGAATGCACAAGCTCACACCACCTTGGCAATCATTCATATTTAGGTTCAGAGCTGCAAGCTTTCGGTTCTATGTACTGGCTTCTCAGATAGATTTGCTTCCGTCTCAGCGGAGAAGCAGGGATGTCCGGACGATTCTTTGATTCTGTTTGTTTCTGTGCACAGACGGAGATGTCCAAGGTGAGCTGTGAGCCTATCATACAGCTACCTTTCACCTGATACAGCATCGCCAGGCTAAGCCCTCGACTAGTGCGCCGGGGAGCAATTGGGCCAAGCTACAGCCGGTAATTTTCTCATCACTCCTGCTGATCCAACATGATTGTCCCAGACTCTGCCAAAAGATCACAAGCGGAAACATAGAGCCCCTATGTCTGTCAAGCGGACAAAATTGTCCGGGATCAGTCGGTACGCCGAGACGAACGGCTCGAACCAGGCAGCTATCGATAACGCTTCTTCGTACGTTCTCCTCGTCCTGCCTGTTGCCTGGATAACGAGAGCACAGCGAGGCCGGCCCTTCAAGGATCGATGTACCCGTCCCCGCTCCTGTCAAGGAGGGGATCGTCGTCCTCCCTTTCCCATCGAGGGATCGGCTCGTCAACGAGCTCCGGCAGATGGTTTCCGGGTATTTGAGCTTGAACGAGTCAAGGAGGGCGTACGTTTGCCCTTTCCTTCGTGAACTTCAGCTGAAGCCTTGCAGACCTGGAAACTAGTCTGTTTCTCCATCTGAGCTGAACATTCTATGCAGCTGACCTTGATCTTAGCGTAGCCATAGATTGCGAGATGGTCGGACTCGGTCACCTCGGCTCCGAATCCGCGCTCGCCCGAGTCTCGGTAGTAAACTACCACGGCCATATCCTCCTCGACACCTTCGTAGCCACGCGAGAACGAGTCACCGACTGGCGGACGTGGGTCTCAGGGGTGAGGGAGGCGGACCTGGTTGGTGCGCCTGGGTTTGCAGAGGTGCAGGCGAAGGTGGCGTCCTTGCTGGAAAGACGAGTTGTGGTTGGACACGCATTGGATAACGATCTTGGTGTACGTCCGCCTGGTCCATCTGGTGGTGTAGAGTTGAATGTGTAGGCATTGTTGTTAACCCATCCGGGACCGATGGTGAGGGATACGCAGAAATGTAAGGCGCTGAGGGAGAAGGCGAAGAACAAGCATCCGGGATTGAAGAAGCTCTGTGCTCTGGAACTGGGGCTGGAGATACAGAAGGGATCGCATAGCTCGGTACAATATGCTCCTTCTCCAGAGGGCGATGCTGACCGAGGGCGCAGGTTACGGATGCGAGAGCGGCGATGGCGCTGTACAGGCTGCATAAGGTGGAGTGGGAGCAGCAGGTCCGGCAGAGTACGGATGCTTGGAAGGCGAAGAACGGGAAGGGGAGGGAGGAGGGTGCACCGGAAACAGCAAACCCAGGGAAACGAAAGCGCGATGCGGATATCGACGATATGGGCGAAGAGGTGGAGGACGTTGATGAGGGTGCTCGAAAGCGAGCAGTCGACTTTCCTGGAGGAGGTCGGAAAGGGATTAGTAGTGGACTGAGCGTAGTCGTCCGGCGGAATGGGCAGAAAGTCGGCACAGAACATGCTCGCAAGCGTGCAAGGGGAGGTGCAGGAGATACTTCGGGGGAGAAATGGTGGGAACAGGCTGCGGGATGAGATACATGCGGATCTTGCTCAGATTCTACTCATTCTTCCGGGAGCCAGGTTGTCATTTGCGGCGCAAAGTGCTGGCAATGTGCCAATCGCATTGCCACACAGCATCGCGACTCAAAAACAGATTGACCTCCTCAGTCCTCACGGAGCTTTCTTTGTTTTGACCAATGTGGTAGGGTTATGTTTGTTGGGCCCACCGCCCGTTGCGTATTGTTAGGCCGGCGCCTTTTATGTTTTACTGGGTCATTACCCTCCATCACGATTGCCCATACTGATTCCTCTGATATATGCTTATCCCTCTGATTGTGATGCATTTTGAGGACGAAACGCCACATCCCGGTGCTGAAGAACTCACACACCGGGACCATCGTGACCTTTCCCATTGGGCCAAGTGCCCCAGGCCGGATCGGAATCCATCAAGCTTGGGACTAGGAGGTGGGGTACTCTGCTGTGTTTGCGGGCCGACAGACACTACCAGATCTGCGCACGATCACCTGCCTTGCTTTCCTTGGCAGGCGGTTGTATGAACAGGATGGATAAGCGCCACTTTTGGGCACGTGGTGAATCTCATGTCGCCACTGATTCATAATCCTTTCACGACCGCCCTATCGTCGTCCCCATTCGAATATACCAATAATCTGCTTTCTCACCGATGCAAATACGATAGATACCTCACACACCCTCAATATAGCCCGAAGCCGCCGCGCGATGAGCTGCGCGGACGACCTCACCGTCGACGACCTCTCCACGGCCGTGACCACCCAAGTACTCGAGCGAGTCACGGCCGGCGAAGGGAGCAATACCAACCTCTGGGCTCAAATTGACCGAGACAAGTCAGTCCATGTCCCTCTTTTTCAGCTCTGCCGCTGTTGGATCGCCAAGCATCGGATCTGACGTGGTTCGTAGTGTGCAGGGTGTGAACGTCCTTGAAACGGGGACGGCGCCGAGGGTTATCAAGACGTGGGAGGACCGACTTCTAGAAGAGGGCGTCGAGTCGGGCGTCGATGACGAAGTATGTCTCCCCTTCACTACACTGAGCTTGAACTGATGGTGACGGTCCAAGTTGATCCTACACATCCCATTCATCCAATCCCTCCGCCTTCGTACACTCCTCCTCCTCCCACCCCCCATATCTCACCCGTATCGACCTTCCCGCGTCCGCCTATTCGCAAACCTACCCCATTGCCCCGATTTCGGTGACCTGGAGGGGATGAGGCCCATCATGGACCTCGATGCGTCGTCTCCGCCGCAAGGGGTGACGCGGACGTTGGGTGGACGGAGGGAGGTGGAGGAATGGGGGTTGAAGGTCCAGAAGTTGGCTAGTGTGCATAGTGTCACTCTCCTCTTCGTGAGTACTCCTACGACCGATCTGGTAGTGCAGTGCTGATGGGGATCAGAGCGAGGCGCTGACGGGGGCCCGATCGACTGTCTGGTACGTCGGGTTCAAGGGAGATCCCAAGAACCATAATATGGATATGAGTAAGTTGGGGAAGGTGCCGGCGCAGAATGCGGCGGATAAGAAGGTGGATGAGGTCGCGGAGAAGAGTGCGGGATATAACGCGATCCGCTAGACGGTTTGTCCTCGATAGCAGGACTGTAATCACACATGTAGCATCGAGCTGTATCATGGCATGCATGTCGAAACACTCGACCAAATATGTCACACGGTCAGCGCATATCCCAGTCTAGGGTCCTTTCATCAATCAAACTGCTGTCACATATCAGCCACGTTCCAGCGATCATCAGCTCACTCACGTCGGCATATCTGATGATCAACCAAGTGACCAAAGCCCCCAACCCCACCATCGTGAGCAAGATCCCCCCAACGATCCCAATAATCATCAAATATGGCGGTTTATCATCCAACGCCTCCTCGGCCTGCTTCTTCAGATACGCCTCCTGTTCCTCAGGCGACCGATCCTTGATGATCCCCCTAGCCTTGAGATCTTCCATGAATTTCACGCGTCGTTCCGCTGTGGCCTTCTCCTTTGCCTCGCTGGCGATCTTGGTGTAGAGCCCGACTCGGGAATCACGCGATGAGGCGTCGATGGCGGTGCTGGCGGATCCGGCACTCCCGGTGATCTCGAGGAAGGAGGGGTAGTGGTGTTCTGTCCATTGTTCGATCTAAACGAATAGTCAGAAAGGCTTCAAGGCATGAGATAGACCCGCGCTGACCTTGGCGGTGGCGATGCTGATCTTGAGGAGATTGGGATCGGCGGGGTTGACTTTTGAGTGGATGTTCCGGGAATATTTCCGGAACACTTGAGCGACGTCGCGAGGATTTACCGCTCGCGTGATCAACTACCCGTTGAATAAGCTACTCAGCTTCTCAAGTCTGACTTCGCCCACCTGTACTGCCTGACCCTTACGGATCTTGACATTCCCCTTCAATATCTTCGGGTTCATGTAGCACGCATCCAGAGTCGCCATCGCCATGACCGCAGGTATCGCCACAAAGTTGAATACAGTCTGACACTTGAGCAGTGTCAAGTAGTCCAAGGCATCCGTGCAGTGTCGAAGCGCATCAAGCGTCATCTCGCTCGCCGCAAACAATGCCTCTGTCTCCCGATTGGGATCCAGCATCTCCTTCATCGAGTTGAACCCATGCTTTCTCCAGATCGCGCGCGGCCAGAAGCCCCGGCCCTGGTCAACGTCCTCCTTGATGTCTCTCAGGATGTTGGTCTTTTGTAAAAGCATTCCCATGGAGTTGGAGAGTGTAAGTTGCTGAGCAAGCCATTCTCTCTCTTTGCCGGACCGGGAGAACAGGCCGGAGAGGCCTTCTCCGACGATACCAGCGACGTAATGGCAGTACAGGTCGAAGTCGGCGATGGTATTGATCTCGGCGACGGGTTTTTCGGGGGTGGAGAGCGCTGCAAAGTCGGCCATGCCAGCACCCATCTTGCGGCAGCAGTCCTCGATCACGACTTGGTATCTATGAATGTCAGCAGCTGGCGTATCGTTCAGGAAGGCTTGGCTCACTTCGGGTCAAGCTGTGCAAACTCCGCTTGGATGGCATCGAACTCCTCCAACACGGCCTTATCCTTTTCGTTCGACTCCTTGAACGTCCATCCCGGCTCATGAAGCTTGAGATGGAGTGTCCGGAGATTAGGTAGTTTGGTCGAGTTCGGGATAGTCATATCGTCCTCAATCGTATCCAAGCCCCTCAATACCAGGTAAAAGATGCACACCTAGCAAGCGCTTAGCCAAGTTTCGGATACTCGAGGAAAAGACGTACTGTCCGCGCGAGATCTCCTTCAAGATCTTTGATGACCATACTGAAGCTCCGACTGGTCTGATCAAGGAAGTCCCAGCATTTCCGCATCGTCGGTCGGTCATATGAGGATGTGGGGAATTCATCGGGGTCGGTAATATCTCGATGTTCGCGCCAGATTTTGTAGTTGACCAGGGCACGAACCTCGCTCTGATGACGTGAGGATCGACTCTGAGCTGAAAGTGGGGGCTTACCGGGTGAGTGAAGACTAAAGAAGGGAAGGGTCAGCTCGTACGAGCGAAACGCAGGAGGAAGACTGACGAAGGAGGATCCACTGGGAGGCGCCCATTATGAGAAAGTGGTGTAAGTGAGTCTAGCGTACTCTGGTCGACGTTCAGAGCAGTGTTGCAGAGTCTGAGATGGGAATGGCCTAGAGGAAGAGCGGGTTCTACGGTAAGTCTATGCTGAAGATTTCGGTTGTGCGGCAGAAATCTGATTAGCCCTGAATTGTGAGTCATGCCATCAATTAGTTACCTCTTTACTTTACTCGCTCGTGTACCACTGCGTACAGCTGTCCCGACAGCAAGACGTCTCAGGCCGTCTGACGACCACTGTATCCTTCCAGCTGGCTCATTGATGAGCATGTCGGCCTCACCTGCTCCCACTCCGCTTTCTCAAGCAGGTAATGCGACCCAAGCCGACCTCTACAACCAAGTCTTCGGTGAAGGCTCGGACGTCTCCTCACTTTCCGACTCGGAAGACGAGAGACCACGCCCACGACTTGCTTTCCCTCCCCGACCACCCGCCCGATCCCTATCGAACTCGCTACCTCCGGAAGATAAAGATGATGACGATGAGGATCGGGATGAGGACGACGTGTATGTCCCGGGAACGACCAGTAATGCTGCGAAGATCCCCAATTTCAAAAAGACAGCGCGGCAGAAAGACGTAGACGAGGACGAGGATGAGGATAGGGCGACGGAGAAGATGAAGAGGACGAAGAAGAAGAGACGGGTCGAGGGGGGTCATCGGACAACGGTGCGAACGGAGGATGTGGATGACGAAGAGGCTGCACCGGTTTACAATGAGAATACCCGTGAGTACCCTTGATGACAAATCAGCCGGGAACGCTGGGATGGTGTCTGATAGAGGGCTCACGACGACTGCAGAACGCCGAATGGCGCTCGAGGAACGGATTGACAACGTCGGCAAGAAGCCTGCCATGAATCGGCGGAAGAAGAAGGGGGATGATGACGTCGATGTGAGTTCCTTGTACTAAATTCGATTGTGCTGATCGTGTATCCAGATTGTCGACGGCTACCACGACGAAGTCTGTGCTCGCATCCGAGATCGCATGATCACTGCGGCCGAGCGGGACAAGGCGTCGAACGATGCGAAACTTCCCGCGACAGCGAAGCTGGCGATGCTGGACGAAGTAATGGGGGTTTTACGGAAGTCAGTCAAGCTTGCCCGTAGACCATCCACGTTTCACGCGGAAACGTGGACTTTGGGAGACCGATGAGCTGACGAGTACAGTACAACACTTTGGCAGTCCATCGTCGACAACGGCGTCTTGGATGCGGTCCGCCAGTGGCTTGAGCCTATCTACCCATCTGGAGCCCTGCCAGCGGTCGGCATCCAGAAAGCCATCTTCGAGGTCCTACCTAAAGTGTGTCCTGCCTGTCGACTGGCCCCGTCATGCTGACGCATGCTTAGATGGATCTTGACACCCAGACTCTCAAGGAATGCCGTATCGGTCCCATCGTCCTCTTCTACACCAAGACGAAGCGAGTCACTCCCGCCATAAATCGCTCGGCCGATAGTCTCGTACAAGCATGGTCGCGACCCATCATCAAGCGACCCGCGAGCTTCCGGAACCGTCATGTCGAGACGCAGGACAATATGGGCGGTGAGGTGGTTATGGACGATGCAGCGAGGAAGGAGTGGAGAAAGAGATTCGATACCAAGGCGGCATTGAAGGACAATGAGGGGAGGAAGGGGGCAAGACCTTACCTCTCAAAGGCGAGTCTTGCGGATCACATTAAGCATATCATGCTGACATCCACATGCAGGAGATACAATACACGGTCGCTCCCCAATCACGGCTTCAACATCATTCGGAAGATCTGCAGCACGTGTCGCGTATCCAGACCGATAATCGCAAGTTCAACAAGTTTGCGCGGCAGATGAAGGCGGGTGGAGGTAGGCGGTAAGGGGTTCGTGAGCATAGCAACTCTGTGTATGTCCTTGCATCGTACATGGCGCCTTTCATGGCTCTGTGGCGGAAATGAACCGGCGCATTCGCTGAAACGTCAAAGGATCAAATGTTGCCCAACCTCTCCAGCGGGAATTCTAGTTTCTCTGGGCGAAAGCTGAACAGACGGAAATATTTCTCACCTCGTGAAATCTTAATGGGAAACCTTTCTCCTATGCGAAAGCATCCCCGAAAGGATGAATGTTCTCACTCGTCATCAAACCTCTCTATTGGCAACCTTTTTGCTACGCGAAAGCATAGTCGAAAGGACGACTTTTTCGAATCCCGACTTGCTTTTGGGCTTATGGACTACTCACTACTGATCCGATCCATCATTGACATCCCCTCACACCAAAACTCGTACCACAAGACCTCACACTCAGAATCAAATATGTCAGAAGCCTCGGATATCGCCAAGTCGGAGGTCTCGGAGCCTTTCAAGCCAGAAACCTCAAACCTTGCCAAGTCAGAGATCAAGGAGATTGCCAAGTCAGACACCTCAGAGACTCTCAAGTCGAAGTCGTCTGACATTGCCAAGTCAGATCTCCCCAAGATCACTTCCCGTCGACCGGTCTGGGAGGGGGACTGGATGCGAATCGAAGAGGTCAACTGCCTATTCCCATCTCGTGACGGAGAGGACCCAAAGGTGTGTCGCTTGCCCAGCAGAGAGCTTGTGCTGACATCATGCAGACAGTGACGTGGGAGTCCTTCAGCCGAAAGGGCAAGTCCGACGGTATGAGCATTTCGCCTACTAGGTGAATCTGCATCTCTGACAAATGAGCAGCGGTCACCCTCACTATCTACCTTGTCGATCCCACCACGGGAGAAAGCTCCATCGTCATCGGTGAGGAGTGGCGAGCTGCACTCGACAATATCTGTATCAGTATGTCCTCAAACATCGAGCCTATCTTTTGTTTCGCTTACAGGTCATTCAGGTTTTTCAGGTGGACTGGTCGATGACGGAGAGGATCCTGCGTAGGCTACCCGCTGATTTGGTGAAATCGAAGCTGATGAATTGACAAGTACGGCCGCACTCAGGGAGGCGAAGGAGGAAGCAGGTCTCAGCGACGACATGCGTGTCATCTCAATCTATGAGCCAACGGCCGAGGATGGAAGGTAGTGTCTTCAATGATCGCCCGCAGGTATCGAAATGACTGTTTTCATAGCGTCACGTCCGGTAAGTCGCGCGCTGTGGAGCTTGAAGTCGATTGGCCGACGAAAAAACCTCTACCGACTCAATCTCTCGAGGCGGTAAGCCTGACCCGTCTTCTTCTCCATGGTCATCGACTGAGCAGTAGTTAGGAGGAACACCTCACCGCAAAGAGCGTGCCACTCTCGGAGCTGGGATCGGTCCTGTCGGGTGAGTAGACTGCGGATATCATCGCTGATTTGGCAGATTACGAGAAGAAGGGATGTGTCGTGGATTCACAGCTCGCCGCCTTTGCTAGGGGACTGCGCGCTGCTTCGAGGATATGATCTGTGTGGTGCGAGGTTATTCCGGGAGGGGCAACATGATCAGAGAAGGGGTACTTGCGGTCAAGGGGAGAAGTAGCTAGAGAAGGGATATCTGTGTGATTGTCAACCTGCGGAGGGCGATGTGGCATGCGTCGTTGCTGCTTCTCCGCCTTCCTGTTCCGAGGAGGGATGCAAATGCATCGCGTCTACAGGGTCGCTCGAGAGAAGCGCCGCGGACCCTGAGCGCACACTACGAAAGACTACGTAATAGGGCAAGGGTAGGGAGGGAGAGCTTCTAGCGAAGGCTACATACGCAGAACCCAACTCACCAACGAATGCGAGGTGATGAATGAATGGGACAGATCTGATCCCCAACGACCTCGCATCACGTGCTCCTGATGTGTAACACCCAACAATGCTTCTGCCACACTGCCACTCTGTGACCTCCACCCACTGTCCACCGTCTGCCGTAGCATCATAGCTCACCCGAATCATTCCACATCTGTACAGTCGTATGAGAGCGATTCTGAGCTCTGCCGCCCGTTCAAACTGTATACGACTACTTCACAAGCCACTCGCCAAACCCGTCCGAGCTATATTCGAGGTTCACAGCATTCGGAAGATGTCATCAAAGGTCCACGAACCGGAGATCATTAGTCGCGAAGAGCTCAAGACGGACGCCAAATTCCTGAAACTAGAGAGGATCAATTGGAGGGATCAGGATGGTAAGGAGGTTTGCCATGTCAAGCGTTGTATTCCTCGTTGCTCATGCGGTATAGAGGAAATGGGAAGCAGCGAATCGAGTGACTCGATCGAAGGCGGGGGTCGACTGTGCGTTCTGGCCCCAGCAAAGTCTTATCAGAGCTAATAATGGCGTTTCTAGCGGTGCACATCCTCGCACTCCTCCATCATCCATCCAAATCTGTTTCGACCATCATCATTGAGCAGTACCGTCCGCCAATCGGTTCAGCCGTCGTCGGTGAGACTGTCCAGTTTGGCTCATCCGCATGTCTACTGATACGGCGAAGAGCTTCCGGCGGGTCTTATCGACGAAGGAGAAGATGCTGCGTGCGTGATTTTGACTTTACTCAGTATTCGATTGCTGACGATGAAGCAGTACGACCGCGCTGCGAGAGCTATACGAGGAGACGGGCTACGGTAGTGGGAAAGCGGGAGAGGGGAATGCGGAGGTTGAAGAGGTTTCGGATGTGCTTGTGAAAGATCCAGGGTGAGTCGAGACTGTCGATTTCCAAATTGTGTTGGACTCATGAGGACGCAGAATGACAGGGGCAAATATGAACCTTGTCATGGTGAACGTGAAGCTGGGGGAGAACGATCCGGAGCCAGAGCTGCACCCCGACCCGGTAAGCTCGGTCTTCGGATCATTCCACTTAAGCTTATGCTGGTCCGCTTAGGGAGAACACATCATTAGGCGGGTAGTCCCGGTGAAGGACCTCCACTCAATACTAAAAGGTGGCCTTCCACACTCTCGCGTGTGAACCTTACTGATCACGTTATGTAGATTACGCCAAGAAGGGATTTGCGATTGATGCCTTGGTCGCTAGCATTGCGATGGGGTGGGAGCTGTCGAAGAAGTTTGCTTCGTGACGATCGAGCATTTGCACATGAGAGGCGGGTTGGATGAGACATGACGCTAAAAATATTTCAGTGACCAGCACGCCAGACTGTAAGAGATCATGTAGCATATCAGGTTTTACAAGCACGCTGTTTAGCCTATCAAAACGGCACAATGATTCATTGGGCAAGCGTGACCTCCTACAAGATGCAAGACCTAGCGATTCACGATTCCGCAAGCCCGCGATGCCGCGCCGAATGTTGCGATGACCCAGATCATCCTGAATACGATCAGGCGTCCTGATTTTGCTTGACCACAATGTCATGAGACCATCCTCGATCCGCGCCCTCACGCGCTGGCTGGAGCCTTCCCTCCCATCCTCCGATAGTTCTCCTCCCCCTTCCGCCGTAAGTCCTCGATAACCTCCCGTCCTCGCTCACTCCGATTGGCGATATAATCCAACTTCATCAAATTCAGCTTCTCCTCCGTCACACTGGATGATCCTTCGTTAGCTTCTGACGCAGTATGTGAAGAATAGAGAAGGGGAGACGAACAAATCTCGCATGCATTTCTGATAGATGTTACATTTCTCTCGACATGCCCAGGCTACGGAGAATGTTCGGCCTCTTGCGCATTCGGCGAAATCTAGGGTTTAGTCTTGTCAGCACGAGAGTGTTGAGGTGAAAGAAGACTCGCCTCGGACGTAGTCATCACATTCCCGTAGTGCTAGCTTCTTGGCTCTCTCCATCACCTCAGTCTCTTCTCTTCGAGAAAGGGCTTGCATCGTGTGGGAGTGGGGAGAGGGGGGTCCGTGCGAGGAAGGACTGCCTGAATGTGAACAAAGCTCTATACTCTGGTTGGATCGGGATCTGTTGTGGACTTCTTGAGTGAATTAGAAGTAAGGATCGATGTACAGTATGCGATCGCAACTCGCAGCGATCTCCATCATCAACATAACAGTCACGTGATCCGAGAAAGTCGGTTTCTGTTTCAGGAAGTCTTGAACCGTTAACAACGATCTGTAAGCGTCGCCAATACCGCTGAGTTGTATTCCATGTGGTGGTAGTATGTCGTACCCTACCTGCAACTCACCTGGGCGAAATCCAATCCTCCCTGCCCGACCCAGCTACCAGCCTACACCTGGACCATCCCGTCAACCATATCAAGCACGACCGCAATCACGACCACAACAACGACCACCACCGCAGCCATACTACCCTCCCCAGATCCCTTACTACCCCTACTTATCCCCCAGCATATCCGGCGGCTATCCATACCGACCTCACCCAGGCTACCCCTACTACCCGGCACAAACATTCGGTCAATCCCTCTTCGTCCCTTATCCCATAGCGACTCCCGAAGGGTATTCCTATTCTCCCACCTACCTCCAGCAACCACAACAGGTCACCGCCCCTCCCGCCAAGAAACGACGTTTTGATGCGCCCGGCAGCTCGACAGGCGGAGGTCTCAAAGCATGGCGAAATTGCTCGTACCCTAGATGTAAGTTCGTCGGTCCCGGCGAGGAGGTCGAGGTGCACGAGGGGGATCGGCATTTGATCTTTCCCGAAGCGAAATTTCTGCAATTGAGCGAGGAGGAAGAGAAGTTAGCCAAGCAGAAGGGGTAGGTTTGCACCGGTCAAGCAGACTCAAAGCTGATGAATTGGGTAGACCACCGCCACCGATTCAGGGTACCGGGATCAGGCTGCAGACAAAGGAAGATATCGCCAAATGGGTGGGTGAGCGGAAGGCAAAGTACCCATCTGCGAAGCGTATTGCTGAGAAGGTATGTCGGTACCGCGCCTTTGAAAGCCTCATCAGCTGATGAGTGTATGTGCAGGAGCCAGCGAGGAGAGCCGCAATTGCTCGAGGTGAGATACCATCACGAGGGAGAGGTCGAGGAGGATTCCATGCTTCGAGACATAATCCCGCTGCTCAAGCCGAAGATTGGGGTCGGGCAGCACCGGAGCCTAATGTGAATGGCGAAAGCCGGGATTCACTACGAGGGAGAGGCAGAGGGAGAGGACGAGGACGAGGTGAGTTTCGGGGCCGAGGAAGAGGACGAGGACGAGGACGAGGAGGATGGACAGCCGAGGATCGGAACCAAGATGAGGGATACTCAGGTCATGCGGCACCTGGAATGCCTCCGCTGAAGGAGGTCAGCTCAGCACCACCGTGCCTACCTGTTGGATTGGCAGTCCTGGACGAGTATGACTCGTCTACACATTCTAGTAGCGAATCGCCCGAGTCGAGCTCCGAGTCGGACTCGGACTCGAAGTCGACCTCCAGCTCCAGCTCGCCGGAGTCGGATGATTCAGCACCCCCCTCGAGTGCGGCCGCGGACGACCTAGTAGAGCGCTCGCCAACGGCCAGCATCCCTTCGAGTCCAGTCTCCCAAACTGCAGTCAGCCATGCAGCGCACGAGCCTGCCATCTGCAAGTTTTTCGCACGAAGCGGTCATTGCAAGTATGGGAGCCGCTGTAGCCTCGCACATTCCGTAAGGCGTCTCTCATTTCGAGCAAATTATTATTCTCAACCAGAGACTCAGAATGCTTCCATGGGACGAAACGGTGCAGCTACGACTCCTGTGATCGAGAAGCGGAGAGTCCCCAAGCAGCCGCCAGCCAAGAGGATCAACCCTTTCCTGCGCCCCAGCATGCTTGGCGCAGTGAGTCATCCCTTTGCCAAGGTGACAACTGCCTGACAGAAATCGCGCAGCTCCTCGCCAATCCCATTCAGAATACGCTGTCGCAGCTTTCTCAGACGATTCGGTTTCTCGTGGCAAATGACATGCTCGAGGATGTGGAGCTTCGCCCAGGTGAGGCTGACGACCTGGAACGAGAGAGGAACAAGGTGGTCATCCTCGAGGGCGAAACACAGGACAACGAGGTCTCGCCTGGAAGCGTGGGCAAAATCGGTTGATGGTCGTCGATACTAGTGGCTCAATCCGACCCACTTCAGTTACAGCGGGAGCTTCGCGCCATACCGGTACACTCTCTTTGTTGTTGTCGATCACTGGCGGGCTCAACTCGAATCGACAGCCGGAAAGCCACCGCTCAACTCGCCACCAACGAGGCTGGTCCATTCATTTCCAGACTACTTCGGCTGGGTCTTGCCGCTCATACCGGTCAGAGTCCTGTGCGGCCCCGCAGGCGTTGTTTGGCATGCACATGTACTCTGCACGAGGTTTGATCAGCGAATTCATCCTTCCGATCATTCGATAACGGCTTTACGACTCACGACTTACGATTTACGACTAACGAACCCCTCAAATTCTGACACTCACAATACTTCAAGACGACACGACCCGACTCAACAATTAACGAAGCAAAATCAAGTCCTCGACCTTTTTCGCAATCCTCGCACTCCTTGCTACCGCGGGCAGCTCTCGCTGCACCAATCAAGTCATCCGCACGGATCATCGATGGCCGGGACCTCCCAGCAGTGATCGAGATCAAGGGCGAGCTGGCCAATGTCAATGTCAATGCCAACGTGAGTTTCCCCTTGTCTGATGTCTGTTTGCCCTAATCAGTGATCTAGACGCTATCTCACGATTGCGCAACCTGCAACCAGGAGACCAAGAACACCGGCTCAGCTCCTGTGAATGTGAACGCGACCGATCTCGGTAATGTTAAAGTAAGCTGTCCTGATTTGGTTCTCGCTGACGAAGCAGGTTTAACATGACCAGACGGTGGACAAACCGAAGAATCCGAAGCTCAGCCCTGGACCGAAGCTCGACAATGCGCCAAATGAGATCAAGCCTATCGCCAGCAAAGCCGGCGTTCTGGGCACACCGAAGCCAATGAACGACAACGTCCTGCAAGACGACAAGGTTTCGGTCATTCCCGGTCAAACGCAGACGGATGGCAAGACCGGTGTGGTGGACGTGCAGGACGAGAAGCTCGGCGCCCATGCCCTTCAGACTCCTGGAAAGGACACGACGATCGCGGACGTTCAGCTTGGGGATGGCAAGCCCAAGGACAAGGTCGATTGCAAGCTTCAAATACCCAGCGGGACGCCGGTCCTGAGACAACAAGGAGGAAGCGGGAACACTCCGGTGCTTGGATCACAGAATGGTAATGTTGGTCCGAGCGATCAGCATGGCAATATCGTCGGCGAGCTGCTCGAGAAGCCCTACCAGGGAGGCAAGGGTTCTGTGCTGAATCCGCAACCCATCGTTAAGGTGCGTCGTCTGCATATGAATCAAGATCAACACTGACCATTACCAGGCGGGGTATGGAATCAAAGATCAAGGCCACCCCGCTCAACCATGACAACCTTATTCGCCCTCCAACGTACCGCATCGTTCCAGCGGACCTGACTCGTCAAACCCGCCACACCCTTCCGCTTCCAGCGGGCCGCACCTGTCGAACGCTCCACGTCCGTCGGGTAGCGCTCAGGCGTCAAGCAGTCCTCATCAATCAGGCGTCCCTCACTCACTCTTCCAGCTCACCTCACCCCTCGCCTTTGGCTTCGGCTTTTGCGCACCCGTCGAGCGCTTCGGCAGCTCACAATTCCAGCGATTGTCATGCCTATCAATCCGCGCACCCTTCGCAATCCGCACACTCGTCTCAGGCGCCTCGCCCATCTCAGTCGGTGCGTTCCTCTCAGGCGCCCAGTCCATCTTTCGGGTCTCAGGTTAACAATCAAGGCAATCATCCTAAGCAAGGCGGGAACGGCGATGACTTTGGTCTCTTCCTTGGGGGGTTGCATGTCGTATGTCTTCCCCCTCGCCTTGGGCACGCACTGATCAAATATGTTAAAGCCGAAAAGGAAACAACGGGCATCATTCGGGCTCTCAGCCCGCTTCCCCTTCCAACCCGAGCTCCAATCCCGCTCTCATCTCCAGCCCGAGGCCCAGTTCCGGTTCGATCTCCGGCTCGAACCCCAAGTATCATCCCGGTTTCAACGGTCCCAGTCGAATGTCCAGCTGTGGACCTCTCCATGATATCGCGCTCGCCGCTGCTGCGCGGGGTATGCGTGCTCAGCCAACTCAGGCGCGCATCCCTTTCGGTCAGATAGAGGATCACGTCGAGCCGTGCGATGGGATGTACTCGCGCGATGCAGGTGAGCTCGCGGATATGTGCATCGAGGCGGACCTCCTGGCTTTCGCGCCGCAAACAGCTTGGGTGAGTTTATCATCCCTCTGAATCCCGAGAGGAATAGCAAGGGGCGTTGCTGATGCATCTCGGTATGATAGATGTGCCCGGAGGAGATGCAGCATGACATCCACCTCAATGTCGATACCATTCCGAGCGCAAAGGACACGATCAATTCCAAGCTCGGAAAGGAGGTAGCGAAGTACGTCCGACTCTGTGTCGAGGCCGGCGTGCTGTAGCTTCGGCTCTGAAGGTGTATTATATTCTTCGTTGTGTTGGGGTTTAGGTGGGATGTGTCACTGCAAGGATGCTCGCCTTCTCGAGCTTGTCGTCGCAAATCTTACTTTCCATTTGGGAATCATCGGCTCATCTTCCTCGTTCTTGCGATCGCGCTCAGGCGGATGCCAGCTAAATGATACGAGTGCATATGTAGTAACGCTGTACAAAGTCCAAAAGGTGCTCTCTCCTCGGCCATAAGGTTAAACCACCTCGTCTCACCCATTCAACCGCTCCACCAATCTTGCGATCCGTGCCTTTGCGCCTTCAGCAGCACCCGTGTCCCGCAGATCTGCCTCGACGATTTCTGCCGGTAATCTTCGGCGATGGAAGTAATCCTCGGTGTCTGCATGGTGAATCAGCCGAATGACATGTGAAGGGTGGCGGGAAGGGCGACGCACCGGAAGTGAAGAACATCCGATAGTTCCCCAGGGCGATCTTGATCTCTATACCCGACTTGGTCTGGAACGCGTCGGGCGGAGCATCACCGTGTATCTCTCCCAGATTCCTGCGATGACTGATATCAGCTTGAAGTACGCAGTGAACGAAGACTTCACTTACCGGTTCAAGAAAGGCTGATCCACACGATGTGGTAGTCCCTCGGTAGGATGAGTCTTGACTATACTTAGCATGGCTTGCCACGCTGGGAGGACCCGGACGTACCAGGACATAGCTCTCAATATACTGCCTCCACTTCTCCTGCGCCGTCTCCGCATCATCGATCGTCAAATCCTCTCGGCCAAGGAGTTGAACCGAGATCGAATCCGCCGAGGGATGCTACTAACGATCAACACGGTACCAATCGCGCATCGGCCACCCACGTATTCAACCTTGTACAGATTCTCCTCAGGGCCGACCACACCTTCCGCCTGCATCCTATACGCGATTTGCTGACGAGTGGTCGTCCTTTCTGTCAAACGATCTCGTTGTAGCAGGGCGAAGAGCTCTTGGGATTTCATGTCGCCCAATATCGTTTGAGTCTGCACAGACATTAGCATTGTCTAGGCTGCAGACGACTAAATCCACCTGTTTGACGACAGCCGCTACCACTCGGTCGAGGGTGAACATGATATATGCCTTTCTCCCGAACATCAAGCGTAGAGTCTCCTCATACGTGTTCACGTCGACCTCGTTCTCAAACAACCGCTCGGCCATGCTGAGGAGGTGGGTATAGTAGTGCTGTGCAGGGTTCTCGCCTGACTCGATGCCGAAATACTGAGTCTCAGGCTCGGCAAGGCCGAGCTTGATCGCCACCGGGTTTATGGGATGCTTCTTCTGGGTAGATAGCTGCTCAGCGATTTGCTTACAGCTCTCGAGCCGGCTATACAGGATCTAAATCGACGCGTCAATATCGACAAAGCAGTGAAAAGCGAGCCAGACGGACCTGCACGAGGCGGATGAGGACGTAGAAATGGTTATTGGCGAAGAAGTTGGCTTTCCGCGTCGACTTCGGCTTCAGCTCCGCGATGTCATCAGAGCTCTTTTCTGAGGCCGGTCGCGATTCCTCAGGTGTCTCGATCTGGACCCAAGTCTGCTCGGAAGCTTCGGCAACGGCCTTGTCCTTCTCCACCGCCTCCGCTACCGCTTCCGGATCTGCTGGAACAGGGAGGGGTGTCTCAGCACGTTCTCCATTCTCCGTCATCGGTGTCCCCTCGACCGATCGTGCACCACCATACCCATTCCCGATCCCGTTCTCCTCCGGACCAGGTGTCACTGTTGAGCTGCGCTGTTCCCGTCCCTCCTTCTCCCCGACCTGCTTGAGGAGCTTCTTCCGCAAATCGGCAGCGGGTCCACCCTTCTTGCTCCTCTTGCCCGTGATCATACTGCTACTCTCGTCGTCCTCCGCCATGCTGATATCGCCGTCGGAGTCTTCCGAGCCATCCTGATCTTCCAGTGAATCATGTTCGGCGTCTCCAAATTCCGCGTCGAACTCATCTTTGTCGAGCATGAACAGAAGGGGAACCACATCGCGGAGCTGCCTTTCGATCCGATCCTTGTCCGCAGGTGACAGGGCGTTGTTGACGCGATCGAGATAGCTGATGACAAGCTTGAGAACATCCTTGAGCACATCGATATCGGAGAAGTCAAACTCGAATTGCGAACGAGCACGCCAAGGGGCCGGATCCAGCATCGCCGCCCTTGAGTTCGTCTGCTCCCGTCTTCTTGCTTCCACTTCCGCAATCAAACTCTTCGCGGCTAGCGTCTTCTTGTCATTCGCCTTGAATTGGACGCCCTGGTGATCAAGCGCCTTGTAGAAGTTCTTGGCGTCCTGCTCTCGCCAGACTCGATTCCACTCCCTTTGGGCCTTCTTCCACTCCTCGTCCTTACCCTTCAGCCGCTCCAGCACGATCGGAAGGGCAACGACCGGGTTCTCATGGAGAGCCCGAATGATGTCAGGCCCTAGCTCCTTGCCGTACACCTTCTTGATGATTCGCTGATAGATTGATTTACTCTGCCCGCCAAGACCAGCTTTGAGGTTGAAATGAGCACGCTCTTCCGGATCCATGGTTTGGATCTTGTTATTCAGCGGTTCGAGCAAGGCGATGGTCCGGAGATTCGCCTCGATATGGTAGTCATACTCGTGTCGCTCTTCTTCGGACTTGTGCAGGGCCTCCTCGTACGCATTCTTCTTGTGCGTCATGAAGGGCGCAGCATCCTCGGCTGCCCAGGTCGGATGGGATACCCACTCGTCGTTGAGCACCTCCCAGCACATGGCGTCACGCCCGGTGCACTGCAGGCTAATCTCCTGTTATCAGATCAGCGGGTATCTCCCTAATCGACCGCACAAACACCCACCGATTTGGGAAGCTTGCGGTAGCTTGGTCCATAGCTCTTCACCTTCGGTCCGCTCAGATCAGGCTTCACCCGATCGAGCATAGGTGTGTTCTCAACCACCTGCGCATCCACCCCAATCATCCCTCCAAACCCATAGCCACCCTGCGCGCTCGTCGGATTAGGCGGCAAGCTGCCGGCCTCGTCCGCGCCAATCAGTCGCTTGAACATGGACCACACGTCCCCCGACTGACCGATGAACAGCTCCGCGCGGTCCAAGAGAGTCCTGACATCGATCATATCTTGTACGAACAGGTTGATGAGTTTGAGGAATTCGTGATAGGTGATTTTGTCGTCGATGAATTTCTTGACCTTGTCGAAGAAGGCGACCTCGTCGGGTGAAGCCAGGGTCTGGGGAGCACCGCTGGGCAATGCGAGGGATGTTTCACCGTCTTCGCCTGACGGGCTGTCGGCTTTGTACACGTGTTTGGATTTCTGAGGTGGTGTCAGCGCTATGAGTAGGCTGATCATGACAGATGATGCCGCACCCTCGAACCACTCCCCTTGCTCTCCGACGGTCCCGGGCCTCTGCGCTTCTTCTGTGCTCCAGTATCCTTCACGTCTTTGCTCCCCCTCTTCTGCACCGGAGCCTTCTCAGGCGCTAGTGGTGGTGCACCTGCCGCTGCCTGCATGAATGACCCGAAGCCCATCCCGGCGAGCCCTCCCGATCCGTTTTCCGGGAGGAATTGCTTGAACTCGTCAAGCAAGTCCGGCGCATTGTTGAACAGCTTGGTCACTTGCTCATATACCTTTGGCCACGTAAACATGCAAGACCAGGTTGATGACTTAAAGCACTCACATCGGCAATGTCCCGTGTGTCCCGCTGATATGTCTGCAATATCTCCAAGAATTGCTTGTACGTCTCCGGATCGCTATTGAACCTGTTCTTGATCTTGTTGACGAACGCGATAGCATGGTTGAATTCGACCATCGGAGTGCCACTGCGGTTCTGAGCGGGCTGTGCAGCCGTCTGAGGGGCACGTGAGCCTCCCAGACCGCCTGAAGCGAGGAATTGCGCTGCCGATGGGGTCGACGGACCGGAAGGGGGAAGGGGTTGTGAAGCGTTGGCAGGGATGGACAAAGGTCCTGGCGGAGCGGTTTGACCGATAGATGCGATAAGGGGAGGGGGACCGGCGCGGGAGAGGGTGCTAGCAGCGGAAGCTGCTGAGGTCGCTGCAGTGGACGGGAATCCCGATGCGGCGGGTGTGGTGCGAGAAGGGTGGACAGCACCGCTTTGTAGCGGAGGTGGACCGGACGCGAGACCGGAGAGAGGCTGATACAGGGAAGACGGAGGGGTTGGCGAAGGATCTTTGCTGGCTGATATTGCCGCTGCAGCTGCTTTAGTTGGACTTCTTCGCGCGAGTGAAGCTGCCGCTGCAGCTTCTGCTTTGCTCGCCTCTGCCGATGCCGCTGCCGCTGCCGCCTCCCTTGCCTCCCTTGCTTCCCGGTCCTTCTCGTTCATCGCCGCTGCGAAACCGCCTGGCACCTGACTGACGGTACCCGTGGGCGTAGTTACCGTGATGAGCCCCTGTGAGTCTCCCTCTCCGCCGAAGCATTCGATGCGGTATCCGGGTGGAAGGAATGTGTTGAACCCTTGGATTAGTGCGGGATGCCCGCGGAAGAGTGTAGAGACGCGGTCAATGACGCCGGGTGTATCGATACTGGTCGATTGTGAGGTCTGAAATCCACTGAATTGGTCAGCCAGACTCACATCTGTCCTTTGAACTCCTTCATCACATCGAGGAAGCGGTTATAGACATCAGGCTGGTCGGAGAACTGGATCTGTGTGGAGGCGTCAGCAAAAGATACGAACCATACATACACGAGGAACGATCGGGAAGGGGCGTCCTCGACGACTGGAGCCCCATTTCTATCCGTCCCACCGGACCATAAACCACGCCTCGGACACCATACAGACCAGCACCTCGCAGGAAGTGGAAGTCATGCTGGCGTCAGAAGGATGACTCACCTTGACCTGGTCCAGGTAACTCAACGCGTCCCTAACGTTCAACGGGCGGTACGCAGCCGCGTTGACACCCCAAGGCGAAGCAGCCGCCGGAGTAGACGTCGGCGTTCCACCCGATCCCGGACGGTTGGGGGAGATCATTGGGAGGATGCGTCGGTGCGTAGGGGGAGCGAGGGGGATGCTATCGCCAAAGCCGAGGTCCTTTGGGTATGCTTGTGTTTGGCTACGAGCTAGTGAAGTGGTACTCTGATTTGTCCTACACGGCTTAAATCGAGCGAGCAGGCGTGTCGGCTCTTGGCAATGCTACTAGCTGGGGCTGGGGGTAGCCAGTGGTGTGCGGTGGAGGGACCTGCATGGCGCTATGATAAGTTACAGGAGGAGGAAAAAGCAACAGCCCGGTGATACGGGATCGACTATCTCCACGTCATTTATCTCAATGCTGAATTCTCGACATGAACATTGGCAATGCATCGTCTGCCAGTTTACCTGGAGAAGCGATCTCTAAGCATTCCAACGGACCGCCCAGTTTGGCTCATGTCACCACAAAGAGTATCACCCTCATTGACCAAAGAATACCGTCAAACCCAATCCGACCACGACGAGGACCATGACCGCGACGGGGACTCCAACATGCTTCCATACCCTATCTTTAAGCGTCATGCGTCCCGGCATCTCCGTGAGTACGGCTGGCGCAGATGGCGATCGGGGACGGCGAGATATCGCTGAAGGTACTCGCTTTGTCTCGGTTCCGGGCTGGACGAGGATGGGCTGGGGGATCGAGGGGGCGTCAATCCCTGAGTTTCCCTGAGTTCGCTTAGAAGAGATCTCGTCGGTGCTTCGAGCTGCGCTTCCTAGTCAGTACGACCTGGTGAAGGGTTGATAGCGGAATCACCGATGGGTACCTTGTGACCATTGAATTCGCTCGCAGCCTCGTCCTCGCCCTTGCCTGTTGGACTGCCCATCTCTACATCGCTATCCCGATGTTTTGTCCAACTCGGTGATCTTGGTGACCCGAGAAGCCCCTGATCCTGTTCGTCACTTTGTGCAGAATATCTCGGCCGAGGACGGAAGAGTTTCTCGATCATCGTAGCACTTCGAGCTGAAGTCTGACGCCTAGCACTGGGTAGCGCGTCCCTCGGCCGTTCTGGTGCAGGTCCCGATGTTGCTTCGTCTCCGCGGCGAGCTCTATAGGCGAGGGAAGCAGTCCCGCCAAGCCACCTGACCAGCTAGCACGCCTCGCAATTGTATTGGGTCGCCAAGCACCCTCGTCGATAGGACTGCCAAGCCTGCTACGCGGCGAGGAAGTTCGATGTCAGGTCCAGCGAGTGGCACTGGTTTTCCTTACTAGGGATCGCATCCGGTGTCGGTGCCGTCAATGTGATCTGAGGACTATCGCCGAAACTCGAAGGCGTATCACTGAGCAATATGTTGCCGCTTGACTCAGAAGAAGAATATCTGGCTGGAGTGCGTAGAATCAAGTGGATTGTGGAATACTGCCGACATCGCCGGGGTTTCTTCTGTCTCGACTCCGAGATTGGAGGTTCCGAAGCGGCATGCACGAAGCCGAGACCGGATAAGGGGATGGATTGGGCGAAGCCGAGCCCGGTAGTTCCGCTGGATGTATCGCGCGCGGAAGAGGAGCGGGGGGAGCTGGGCAGACTCTGTATGCTGGAGCCCTCGAGCAGAAGAGGAAACCCGCCCAGTGGGCGATCGCTTCGACCGGAATGATTCGGGTCATTGACCAGGCCGGCAGAAGAGTCGCTCGCTGCGAGCTGAGGAAGCGCTGGACTATTCTTCGTGATCGCTAGATATTCCTCGCGAAGCTATCATACCAGATGTCAGCGAGAAAATACTCAAGGTCGACGGGTTCCGCACTTCAGCAACCCGCTCAGTGGCGGTCGTTGATCCTCACGATGTGTCTTCAGGTTCGACACCTGAATCAAGAGTTTGAGACTGATTCTCCAGTCTGGAAATCTCCATCGCCACGTCCATTATGATGTCCTCTGACCCCTCGGTCCAAGGGAGCGAATCCGCCTCGGGTTGCTCGTAAGTCAAAGGCTGTGCTCGGGCCTTGCCCTTGCCCTTAGCGGACTCCGTCGGAAGAGGTGGAAGTGGTCATTCAGCAATCCCTTCCATCGGATCGTCTAAGTCAACCTCCAATCGAAAGGTTTCTAAGGCCTGATCCTTCGACGAGGCAGATGAGGTGAGCGGTACAGGAGGGTCTCTTGTATGGTCGTCAGAATCAATCGAGTAGATGGGAATGAGCCAGGTAGAAGGCGTACTCAGGTCGATCGCTGAAAGTGGGTGTCGGTAGGAGGTGCATCATCGTGGGCGTCGAAGGTTCGCGCTCGGGCCTATTATCCTCACGTCAGCCGGTTTCGTCCAAGCCATGCGATCTTCACCTGAAGACCTCCTGGTCTACCTCCAACGCAAGCTTTAAGCCCGTTCGATCCCTTTCCTCCGCGACATCTGACGGTCCCCAGTGCACCTCTTCGGCGCGCTCGAGAAGGGGAAGTATGGGTGGGAGGGCAAGCCGGGATGGACTTCATGGACTGCGCTTGAGCCGCTTGATCTTGTCTTGTAACCATTGCGGTGAGGGTTGATCGACACCTTGGCCGGGGGTAGTGGGTGAAGGGGATGCTGGGTCGGAGATGATACTAGACGGCGAGGTTGGGGAGAGGTGCTGTTTGGGCGGGGTCCTTTGCATGGCGGCCACGAGGGAGTTCGCAGGTTGGACGTTATGAAGAAAGGTGCCGGAGATGACGAGACACGGCAATGAACACAAAGAGCAATCACTCTCGGAGCAGAGAAACAGTTGATTCAGGGACAGGAGGGTGAGTGAGACAGAAGGAATGTGTGAGAAATGCGAAACGGAAGATCCGGCGGAAAGACAAGGTCAGTCTGTGCCACTCGGCTTTCGAAACCGATGAATGACAATTTGTTAGGTGGTTTGCAGATTATCGGGGAATCAGGGGAGGGGAAATTTCGATTTGCGTAGCCAGCGAGGCATATTGCCGTTTACTGGAATCGATTAGTGGAGTCTTCGCATACTCGCGATCCGAGGCCATCCTGTGAACTTCATGCTCTGTTGTCGATGGTGTTTGCTACTGCTGATAGCTATTTGAGCTGCGTGTAGTCGAGAGATGACCATCTTGATAAGAATCAGCCTTACCTACAATACATCTTGTTCTCCCCCTTCCGTCATTGCCTGAGCGCTGCGAGCCGACCGATCCCCGCCTCCCCCTCAATCCGCATAGTATCCCACTCTACCAGGCTGTCCGCTTTCAGGCGTTCCACGTAGAAATCGATGGATGGCTTGTTCCACTGTAAGCCGCCCATAAGTTACAGACTCTTCTCCCCTTCGTCTCCAGTGTGGCTAGGAACCCCATGCGTGAGGAGAGCTGACCTTAAGAACCCTCCATTCCACTCTTCCACACCCTCGCTCTTTCGCGATCGCACCGAGCTCGCCGAAGAACCGTTTGCCTAGACCTTTGGCGCGATGTTCGGGGCTGACGTATAGGTCTTCGAGCTAACATCTCTTCAGACTTGCTTCTCTGACATTTCGATGTAAGGCCACATACGTATAGACCGGGAGTACCAAGCCATGTCGAGTATGTGAAGAAGTACTGAGCAAGCCGACGAGTCAGTCACAGTGCAGACCGTTGAGGTAACCGATGTACGATAGCGTGCCCAATCGCTTCACCTTTTCCTCCGCCTTTGACGACAGTCCGCGCGATCAAGCACTCTGCATAGTTTTTTTCGAAGATGTTCTCAATCATCTAGGCGGTCGCATTTCAGCTTAGCGCAAAGTTGAGCTAAAGACCGCACGATTTCGGGAGTCGCGACTACCGCTTCGAGATCCCTTTCGTAGAGGGCCTAGTGTTTTCAGCATATTCAACATCCGAAAAGTCAGCCGCTGACGAGGTCTTTGGTGAGCTGCAGTAGTTCCGGCTGGTCAATGGATGCGAGGTCAGCGGTGGCCGCTTTCCAGCTGGGACAGCTTGTCATCCTGTTACTGTCCACGGAATGTGACGCACCACATCTTCTTTGGTAGCCTTCGATATCTGGTACAACATTTTCCTCCGGCAAAAGCTTAAAGGCTGGCGTGATCTCTTGTGAAAGTCTTCGTTCGTTACCGGCTAGTATATTTGAAAGACCAAACTTGGGGGAAAACAATATAGAAGATTGGTCGAACATGACTATCCACTGTCCTCACCCTCCACTCCTTTTATAGGAGGTACCATTTAGTCCCACGGCTACCGGGCTCAATCGTTTACCGCAGACATTGCTCTTGACATCCAATTTTCATAGAAGATACCGTCGAAAACCTGACGACTATCTCACGATGCCTGCACAAAGCGTTTGGAACCGGCGATTCCGCCGACTCGTGGTATTCGGAACGACGGCCTCAGCGTTCTATCTGATCTCTTCATACATCCTCGACCGACTCCGAGAAGCTCGTGTGCGAACTTTGAAGGAGAGGCAAGAGCGAGATCTGTACGGCTTCTCTCACGAGTACGCATCTTAGCTGACCGGTAGCAGATTGAAGAGTCATTACGCGAGCCTCCTCTCAACGATCTCATTCACCCTCTACGCCCTCCTCCCCACCCTTCAACCCCAGCTCTTCGATGCCTATCCCGTGGAATCCACCTCTCAGGCTCTTCAAGGACTATCGACATCGGCCTTGTCGAGTAGTCAAGCGAGTGTCGAGCCAACTCCCGAGAACTCCATGCTGCTTCAAGGACAGGCTTCGGATTCATCGCCTAGCCCGACTAGCCCAAGGAAGAGTGGGAGTGGCGCTAAGGGAGTAGGAGAGAGCTGGGCGAGCGAATTTCATCGTAGCGATTTCGAGTCGGAGCCGTCTTTGCTTGGGTCGACTATGGCGCCGGGTACCGAGACGGATGATGGGGTGTGTTTCCAGAGAGTCTTCCGGCAACGTAGCTGATGCGAAGCAGGTTTCACCGTTCTCACAGTCCATCTCACTTCCTCCCACCGATACTTCCTCGATCTCACCTTCTCCAGAATCCGACCTCTCACATCACTCGCAGCTCCACCCCTCTCCACCGGGACCTTTGGCTGCGATGGAGACAGTGAAGAGCAAGAAAGAGCTTTGGCGGGATCTCAAGGTTCAGAGTGCGCTCCTCTTCCCAGCCAATCATGCTTGTACTGATACCGGACATTCAGCTCTCACACGAAGCCTGACTACCGCATACTTGGTTCCCCTCCTTTACCTTCTCACCTCCTCTCAGCTTTCCGTCCTCGCTCGACTCCGCTACCTCAGCGATATCAAGTCCACTCTCCCTACTCCTGCTCCGATGGCCGCAGCCGAACCCGACCGAGCCCGACCGAAGAAAGGCGGCTGGCTCGGATACTTCTCGGTGTCAGCAATGGGTCTATCCGACTTTGCAGACGCCACAACTTCTATGCTCCCTCGAATCCCATTCCTCTCTCGACCCGCTACTAGCTTGACTCAGACAAATCCAGCAATGACTTTTGTGCAGGATATTCAAGCAGAAGACGACGCGCAACGAGTTGAGGCGGAGAGGATGTTCTTGACTTATTCGTGGTGGGTATTGCATGAGGGCTGGAAGGGGGTTGCGCAACGGGTCGAGGAGAGTGTGGAACGGACCTTCGGCGGGTAAGTCTTGTTTTTTCCGTATGCCTTGGTAAGACCTGACATGTGATAGGATGGCGCTCAAGCGGGACATCTCGGCGGCCGAATGGGAGGGACTGGTCCAAGATGTCCGGGCGAGTGTCGAAACCGAAACGCCCAATGGGCCAGTTGAGCTATACAAGTGCGTCCCAGGCATTGCATCGCAACCAAAGTCTCACTGACGCGAACAAACAGCTTCACTCCCCACCTCATACCTCCCTCGCCATTACGATCGCAAGACCCCGACTGTCCCCTCCCGGTCGAACTCACTTCGGGCCATCCCTACCTTCTCACCCTCCTAACCGAGACTACCATCCACCTGTCCTCCCCAGACAGCCGATACCTACTCGACAAGGGTGTCACGGCAATGCTCAAGAAGCTGAGGGACGAGCTTTACCCGCTGGTGGACGAGGGGAAGAGGATGGTGGATTGCTTGCCGGTGGTGGATCGGTGGGGGAAGGGAGTTTGGGAGGGTGTGCCGGATAATGGGGTCGAGGTATGTTTATCAGAAATGGGTTGATGCAAGCAGGATAGCTGATGAGACGGTCAGGCGGTTTTGGCACTGCCGGAGTTTGAGGGGTTCGCGGCGTTGATCTTTGGGGATTGGGCACCGCGGGACTGAGGATTCGTACGAATGTCATCAATGATTGATGCAGAGGCAGATTCGTCCAAGAAATCTTCTGTGGGTCGAATGGTGCAACCCAACAGTGACAGCAGCATCTGTTCAGAAACAAGCTTGAATCACGAATAGAATCACTACGATCAAGGCTCCTCGGCGGGGATATTGGTTTTAGGCTGTCAACACGAACCAACCTTTATCAGAAACGGGATGGCAGTAAGCAGGCGGGGATAGACGCACGTTGAAGAAGAGCGACTGGTTCCCCCACCTGTCCAGCAAGCCACATCAGCTCAATTCATCATATAGGCTAGTCAGCATGAGCGTACGGGAAAGGCTGCGGTCATCATCAGCAAAGCACATTTTTGGAAAGGAAGAAGACCCACCTTGGCACGCATGTTCATGTACGAGTAGACCTTACGCTCAGGCTCGACACCGCCGTTCATCTCGCTTGAAATGACATCAACCAGTGATGCAGAGACAGTCGAGTGACAAAACAAGAGATTACACGCATGAGAAAGAGAGGGAGAGGCAGAAAGGGAGACTCACATGATGTGCTTGTGGTGCTCCTCGTGGGCTTGCTCGGCTTTGTACACCCAGAGGGCGGTGACGATGATGGCGGGGATGCAGATGTAGAAGCTGGGGATGGGACGCGGGGCAGAGGAAGGTGTGGGGAAAGAGGGCGGAAGAGGCGGAAGGCGAATTTTGCGACGGAGGAAGGGATCATGGAAGCGGTAGTCGACAATGGGATTGGCTCCAGTCAGACATATATCTGATAGAGGGAACGTAGCGCACCTGATCTTCCTCCAGAGCTCGGTGGTAGCTATCAGCAAAAACCCGTCAGCACCGTCCAGCCCTTCCTACTCCGCCCTCCCCCTCCTCCTCCCGAATCCCCATGCCCCCGAGCGCACTCACATTCCGCATGATCTGCAACCGCTTGCCTCCTTCTAATGAAATCATTCTCCGGTAGATCCTTGGGCACCTCCCAGACGTATGCGTGGGCGTTTGCGCGGATACCCGGGGCCTTCAGCGGCTGCATGAACTTCTCGTATTCGGCTTCTGGGTGAGCGAGGACGGCTGTGGAGGTCGAGGCGAGGCGGAGGGGAGTACGGGCTAGGCGCAGAGCCGGGAGGGCGAGGGCGAGGGCGATCGGGCGGAGCATCTTGATGCGTGGGTGTTTGGGGTTGATCACGGTGGTGAGGAAAGGAGAGACCGGAGTTCAGGGCTTGGGAAAGACGAGTCAGATTATTGGACCCTCCTGGATAAGTGATTCGCCACTCGTTTCACGTCGGGTTCTCTCTTTGACGAAATCGCAATCATACAGCTCGGTTATTAGTCTTTTCTCCGCGTCGCCCTACGCAGCTGGGTGACATCGTAAGATTGAAGGGTGAGGGAAGATGCCTGGGATCTCGTACGACGACTCGGGCGCTCTCGCCTCGTATTTTGGCGTCACATTCCTCGCCTTCATCCTCCTCCCAATCACCTATATCGTCTTCCCTCCTTCCAACAAGGGTCCGTCTCCTCTCCCTCGAAACTATTCCATGGCTTCCTGACACCTTACAGACGCCCTCCAACCTTTATGCTCCTGCTCGCAATGCCGCTCCAATTCCACCCGCCTCAAATCCCTGCACAGCGATGACCGAACCCGCCGATTCACACGCCGTATCCTTCCTCTCATCGCCGGATGGCTACTCTTCGCCTACCTCTGCTACACCATCGCTCAGGCACCCCGAATATCGGGGGAGGTCGTGTATAACCCGTTCGAGATACTCGGTCTTAGCGATAGTAGTTCAGAAAAGCAGATCAAGAAGCACTACAAACAGCTCTCTCTCCAATTGTGCGTTTCCCCCTCCATAGCTCTAGACCATGTTGATGGGGCATGGGGGAATAGTCACCCGGACAAGATCAGGCTGGCTGAGAACCAGACGAAGAGCGACGCAGACGCCAAGTTTGTAAAACTCACCAAGGCGTACAAGTCCTTGACCGACGAGGTGACTCGGGACAATCTGGCGAAATATGGGAATCCGGATGGACCGCAGCAGAGGGAGGATAAAATCGCGATCCCGCAGTGGGTCGTCGAGGGCAGTAATGGGAATTGGGTGTTGGCGGCTTATGGGTTGGTGCTGGGCGGTGGGATCCCGTTCGTTGTTGTACGTCAATACCCTCTACAAGCTCACAGCTTTATCAAATCGAAGCTCGCTGATGACGGTGCTATAGGGCCGATGGTGGTTCTCACAACGTCGCTTGACCCGCGACAACATCCTCAACACCACGGCCGAGCTATTCTTCCACCAACTCCGCGAAGACACCGATTTCCTCTCCCTCGTTACCCTCCTCGCCTCAGCTCTCGAGTTTCAAGCGATCCTTGGGGGTAAGAAGCGAGGATCGAAGAAGCAGAGGAAGGAGAGGCAAGCACGGATCGACGACTTGGAGAAGGAGCTGGAGCGGAAGCGTGAGGAGTGGGGTGTCGAGGAGAGCGTGATGATGCGGAAGGAGAGCCGGATTGGGGTTGGTAGTGCTGTTGCCAAGCGAGCGAGGGCGTTGTTGTGGGCGCATTTCTTGCGTGTGGATCTGCAGGATAAGGAGCTCGAGTCGGGTGAGTCGGGTTAGGCTACGATGAGCAGGTGCTGATCCGAGCAGAACAACTCGCTGTGCTCCGTGCCACACCACCGCTATTGAACGCAATGGTCAATGTCTCCCTCGCACATAACTGGCTCGCGACCTCGCTCCTCTGCATCAAGCTACAACCATGTCTGGCCCAAGCCCTTCCCACATCGGCATCTCCTCTCGCACAGCTCCCAGGGATCATGACGGATGAGGCGGAGAAGCTGGAAGTCGTCAATGGCACAGAAGGCAGGAAATGGTGCGAGAAACTGGTCAAGTTGTCCGAGGCGGGGGCGGAGGCGAGACTGGTGGCAGAGCAGTGGCCACGATTCGACATTGTCGATGCGGAGTTTAAGGGTTTGCCCCCATTTATTGATACTACGGCCGCGCTGATGGAACGCTCAGTCGCCGGGGAAAAGCTCGTGACGCCCAGCTCGATTGTCCAGCTCTCCATCAAATGCCGATATGTTTATCCCACCACCTCGACCACCTCGCCGAGACCGTCAGACAAAAAGCTCGCCCTGCCCAACGGAGATCATGTCGAGAACGGTGATACCGCCAAAGCCGAATCCGTCTCCGAGATCGAGAACGCCGTGATAACAGTAGAAGTCGTCGACGAGAAATCCGACATCAAGGAGAAAGTCACCGAACTCAAAGAGACAATAGTAAAGGAGGTCGGACGGAAAGGCAAGCCCGAGGCCGCTCAACGATCCTACCGGTCGAACGGATATGCCCATGCCCCCCGATGGCCTGGACTACGGAAACCGCACTACTACCTACTTCTCGGCGATTCGAAGCTTGATAAAGTCATTGTTCAGCCTACGAGAGTTACCGATATCCCCTTACCTCGAGCCGATGGATTACCGTCCGAACCCCGGGAATTCAGTTTGCAGTTCCAGGCTCCTCCGCAGGCGAATCTTTATTCGTTCGTGATTTACGCGGCGAGCGATACTTTCCTGGGATCGGATGTGGATCGGCCCATCATGGTGGGTTACTCCTCCTCGTCCTGCTTGTGTGCACTGGAGCTGATGCACGGGCAGATGAAAGTGGAAGAACCGCCGCCTGACGCTCAGCTCTCGGAGGACGAAGACATATCCGAACCCGAGGAGGACACACTAGCTGGCCAGATGGCGATGATGCGAGGCGGGCAGGTGAGGCCCTCCGCCGTGCGTGGGGATGGGGATGAGGGAGAAGGAGAAGGGGATAGTGAGGGGGAGTACGAGAGCTCGAGCGACGAGGAGGGACCTAGAAGGGGGAGGGCTATCAATGAGGATTCGGATAGTGATTCGGATTGAGCGTAGATGCATTGTTTGCACGATCATTAGATGAACGGGACATCAAGATGCAGATATCGATGATGATGGGTCGATATATAGTCTGGATATCGTGCTGATGAGTTACTTGAGGGGATCAAAGTCGTCCCAGCTTTGTTTGCCTCCTGATCCTCCCCAGGCAGGTTTCGGGGCGACAGTGGGCTGCATCAGACCGGATGACCAGCCAGGGGGCGCCTTGACTGCGGGAGGGGCCTGCATGGGCTGAGCTGGAGGTGGAGACGAGTAGCTCGGTGCTGCTGGAGCTGGAGACGTGAACGAGTATGATGGAGCTGGAGTCGGCCGGAGGGATTCCGTCGGTGATTGTGGGGACAATACAAGAGAATAATTGGGTAATCCGGGATGCGATGCTGGCTGTGAGGGTTGCTGAAATATTGTCGGGCGAAGGGCGGGTCGAGAGGGTCGTTGAGCGGGTTGGAGTGGTGCGAAAGCGGGTGGGGAAACGATAGTGGGTGGCGGTGAGAACGTCGGAGCAGGAGAGGCGGTGAAGGCGGACCTATTGAACGAAGAAGACTGTATCGGTCGGGCTTTGAGCCTGGACGTACTACCATTGTTTCTCGGCATCGTTGAAGACTGCGACAGGGCAGGCGATGAAGGGATGGAGGTCGGGAAAGTCAAGCCGGTGGGTTGCGCGGACATCGAGAGATCAGGGAAAGCCTGCGACTGGTTGGTTAGCCAAGACCTTCCGATACGGACTTACAAATCCAATATCCGTATCACCTGCATCAGCCCAACCGTCCTCTCCCCATGGATCTGTCACATTTCCAATGGGCGCCGATCGGCCTTTGACGAGCGCCTCGAAGTCGACCTCTCCGTTACCATCATTCATTCCCGAGGACAATCCGTTTGTAAGACCATTCGCGAAGCTCGCAGTCTGTTGCTCGATTCGTCGGACGTCACGCAGGTGAACGCTATGCTCTTGCTCGACGCGGGCTCCTAGAGATTTGATCACCCTGCACCGTGGCCACCATCAGCCAACATTTTAAAGGGACGTCATCATCAACTCCACTCACGTCATGAAGCGATTGAATTGATCTGCGTTCAGCACTATAGTATCTAGGGTCAGAAAGGTCGATTATTATTGGACTGAACCTACATGGACCCATTGACATGGCCCACAGCTGTGGAAGGACCAGCGTCGCAATAGCTTCCCGGTCGACCTTTGCGCCCATCGCTTCGTGTACACCGAGTGTGGCCATCTGATACCGCTGTAAGGCCACTATATGGACTGTATCAGGAGGCTCACCATAACCGCGGGCTCTGCAACGAGTACTGTCAATCAAGTCCCGAGGCAGTGCATTTGACAGACCTTTCGTCTTGATCTTCGCCAAGAGCGGGACCAGCTTGGTCGTCAAAGTCGCCTGTTCCCAACCTATCAGCCTCTTCCTCTTTGATCCACAGGATGACTACCCGCCTTGTCGAGCGTCTTCACCATGGACTGGAAACATTCCAGCGTCTCCACCTTGACCGACAATATCTTCGTCCGAGTGAACAGGATCTACTAGCCATCAGCCCTTCCCGGGATCAAGTGGCAAGGCTCACGGCAACCTTGACGAGTAAGACATTCTGCACCGTTCCGTAGTCGAGGATCTCGCACAGATGGGGTACCATTTGGAGTACCTTCTCCTGTACTGGGAGGTGCTCGCACTCGAGCGAGTTGTAGATGAGGGGCATGACATCTGTGCGTCACAAATCAGTTCCCTTCCTTTACAAGCGATATGGGCGTACTTTCGCGGAACACGGCAGGGATCGTCTTCTCCTCAAACAATGACAGGTGCTCTAGCAAAGCTACCTTTTCATCAGCGCAGTATGCCTGTTTACGGGAAGAAGAACGGACTGAGCATATTCTGAGGTGGATCTTTCACTGCAAATAGCGGTTGCAGTTTCGGCAGAACAGTCGTGAATTCCCCCTTCGACAAAGACTTCGATATCTCGAAGACGTTTGGCAAGAGAAAAGGCAGTAGATAAGGATCTTTGATCTGCCGAACATCAGTGTTGATCGTTCACTTGACTGTGACACTCACCTCTTCCAGCAAGCTGGGCAGGACCTTGCCTTTCCGCAACCGATCGGAGAAAGTCGACAGTACCCGGACCAGTCCTCTGAGGAAAGTCGCCTTCTCTTCTCTCGGCTTTGAGGCGAAGGTGGTCGGATCGAGGAAGTTGAGCGTCGAAATGGCTAGGGAGGAGAAGAACGGATGTGAGGGGAGTGAGGCCAGGCTGAGACGGTTCGATGGATGTCGAGTGAGAAGCCTGGGCAGCAGATCTGCCTTGCTGTCAGGATACGATCCGAACCAGCAGATAGAGACGCACCTTTGAGTTCCGAGCTACATCGCTCCCATTTCGATCCGCTCGCCCAATCCCGCCTGACAAGCGAGCCCTCCGCTTGATCCCGTAGACTCTGCATGGATGCACGATTGACAAATGGCGGCTGACCGCCCATATGCACCGCGTACAGCACACATCCAAGCGAGTAGAGGTCGTTCGCGGGCGTCATCGTCGAGTCCAGAGCGTATTCGGGAGCTGCCGATTATGATGATCAGCTTCATTAAAATCCAAGTGGAGGGGGCGGACCCAGATAGTCGAGCTTCCATTGTACCTGGGGAGGTAAATGCGAGTTTATCTCGGGGTACTGATACTTCGTCGTCGACCCGTCCGGCTGGCTCAGTGGAGTGGTCAAGCTCAACCCGCTCAACTTCCAATCTCCCTACCCCAATCAGTCCGCCATCCCTACCGAACCAACGAGACACACCTTCGAGTTGATGAGAATAGCGTCGGGTGACAAGTTGAGATGCACCATCCTCGCCTGCTGATGCAAGAACGCCAGGCCTTTGGCAATCTGCAAAGTCCCTTTCTGGATCTCCACCTCGTCCAGATCTACCTCCCCGACCTCGACCGTCGGAGGTGTACCTCGAGTGTGCTTGCCCAGCGTGAGCATCGTTTGGAGGGAAGCGGTGATGATCTCGGTGACGAATGTGAGCTCCAACCGGGATTCGTCGAGGGGTTCCACCATGTGAAGTATATCCGGATGTCTCAATCTCGACAGCGAGGTAGCCTGTCGGGGCGTCGCTTTCTTCAGTGAACTTTTGCAAGAGCAAGAGGGGCGCACATCTTTCTTGAGCTGCTCGACCACCCATTCCCTAGAGGCCACAGCATTCCGACCCGAACTATCCCCCTTGATACCATCCAATATCTTCTTCTCAAACACCCACACGCTCACCTCCTTCCCCGTGGTCTTGTGCGTCGCACCGAGGACTCGCCAAAGACCGACGCTGAATGATTTGGAGGAAGAAGAAGGTGAAGAAGAGGAGGTGGAGGTGAAAGGGAGGTTGGTGGATGAGGCTGAGGGGGAGGAGGTGGTGTGGAGGGTGTAGGCGGAGAAGGAGGAGGAGCGGCCGAAGAGGTTGGAGGCGACTGCTAGCATGGAGGACGTCGCTCAGCTGTCCAAAAGCTCAAAGTACCGAGCCTCGGCTAGATTGGTGTCCTCAACAAGGCGGTCTGGCAGAATCAGCAAAGGAGTACAGAGCTACAGAGTGGACCCAGCGAGGTGGCGATTTGTGTTGGTCTGTCCCGTAATCTGTTCCAGCGATGCACTCAGAGCAGACGGAAGTCGATGATATGTATAGCATGATCTCGCAGATACGTGTATAAAATGCTACCCCTACGTATTCACCGCCTTCCCCATATTCGCCGTCCTCCTGACCGTCTCGAAAATCCTAAACAGACTCAACACCATATTCCCTCCGTACAGCGATAGCGCCACCAAGGCAAGCGCTATACACCCCGCCTGCCGCCTACATATCTCATGCACTACGCCCGACTGGAGCAGGAGCACCTCGGCTGGAAGAACAAATCCCAGTGGATGCGAGATCATGCTAATACTGGTGACCGCCATCTCATCCGGAGCGCTTGTTGAATTGAGGAGTTGTTTTTCCGCCAGGAGTTTAGCACATTCCTCGCCGAGTCCGCCTCTCCACCATGGAGATCCGGGAGTACACTCGAGCGGGGTACCGATGTAGTCATTCGTTGCGGAAGACATGGCGGAAGACCAGAGCGCCACGAAGAGGAGGTCGAGGCAGACCCACAGCATCTTGCTACGCAGTCCCCAGAGTCCGATGGGTTTACCGAAGTACTCGCGGTAGATGGCGGTGAGGACGTGGAGGATGGTCGGGCAGGAGTAGATGATGATGAGCGTCGTGGATGAGCCGATAAGGCCGGGAAGGTGAAGCTTCGATAGGTCGAGCCGGATGATTATAGCGAGGGCTGAGGGCATGTAAGGATGGGATATGGCTAGAAGTTCACGTTTCAACGTACCCAGAAGGACAATGACGACGGCGAGATTGAAAGCCCTGATCCAGATAGTTAACCTCGCATCGAGGAATAAAATCCTCCTCATCCTCTTCCTCCACTCCACCTCCTCAACTTTTCGAATCGGTTTCTGTTGACGTCCCCGCATTATCCTCCACCAAGGCTGCTTCTTCGCAGGGCTCTCCACTTTCCCCTTCTCGTTCATATTGCTTGTAGCCCTCGTCTCCGACCTCGAAAGCCCATCCTCCTCCTCAATATCCATCGACGGTTCCTGACGTGACGCAGCGTTCCAGTCGAAACCTTGCCCGCCCACTCGGCCTTCCTTCCACCCCTCACCGGAGGTTACGAATCCCAGACCTGCTGGTGTAGGAGGCGTAAGAGCCTGACGATATCGCTTCGTCCGGCGAGACCTAGTCCTGATTCGCTTAGGGCGAGCTGGGGACGCGGTTGAAACCGGTGCGGACTCAAGCTCGGATGCTTCACGCGTGACAAAGCGTTTCCTCGAAGCCTTCTTCTGCGCGCCCTCGCCGGACCCTTTCCGAGATGGTCCACTATTCGGATCTTCATCGTAGTACCCGTATAAGGCGTCCTGCCATGACCCAGCATGCGGCCAGCCATGAGCGAAATGCTGGGTGATCGGGGGTGGAATGTTGAAGCGCGGACGAGTAGACTGTCTGCGTTTCCCCTGAGGTCGGGTCGGAGTGAAAAAGCCATTCGTTGAAGTACTGGGCGGTACAGCTAGGTCCTGGAAGTAGTGTGGAGACTCGTTCCCCTTCGCCCTGGAGCGAAGGCGTGGCGATACGGGCATCGCCTCGGAATCGGTAAGATTCTCACCCGGCATGACAGGCATCGTCAGGTGCCTCTTTGGGCTCATTGCACGGCGGGGCAAGCTAGCCTTCTCTTGAGTCAATTCGCGGAGGTGACGTGGCTCGTCGGTATCTGCTACGAGCATGGTCATCCCGGGACTCGGGGCATCCGAAGCTTGGATTGGGGAGCTTGGGGCGGAGTTGCTTCGCACCCGCGGTCGCTCAACGGCGATCTGTGGAACATCTCCATTGGGCGTGCGGCGGAACAAGAAACTCCGTTGACTGGAGAGTCCGCGGATGGGCAGGGGGTGAAGCAGTCTTCCATTTTGGCCAGATGCCGGAGTCGAGCCTTTGAGATCCGACGCACTCCGTCGATTTGGCAACCGGGTAGACGAGGCCGAACCCGACTTGTCCCTCTCTCTCGATGCCCTGCTTTCCCTCCTCTCCCTCCCGGACTCGCGAGGCTGATTGGTCTCCCCCATGCCCATCTCCACGTCCCCCTTCTTCCGCATGCTCCTCGCTCGCATCTTCGCCACCCCCCGTTGGGTGAACAACCACCATGGTGGTTCATCATCATCACTGCTTGCATCAGATTCGCCCGCGGACGACTCGGATGTGGAGTAGCGTATTCTGGGTCTGGGTCGAATTGGTCGTGAAGTGGACGGCATGTCGGCGCTGGTGGATGTGAGTGGACGGGGACTATGCGATGAGGCAGGTGGAGTCGGAGGATCATACACCGCGGAAGCTGAGTTTCTGTCAGCCGGTCATCAAGCGGGAGAAGGGCACTCACGGGGGACAGTCCAAACTCTCCGCGACGGGGCACCCTTTGTCCCCTCCGAAGCAGGACTCATGGCCCTCTGCGAGCCACCGGCCACAGGGCTCTTGGCTCGATTGAACAATATCTCCGGATCCCCTCCCTTCCCCCTCGCCCCCATTAACGCTCTTGATGACGAGCTGGACGCCTCCGCATTGCCGCCACCAATAGCCATGTCGACAGGAGCCGATGATGGAAGGGAAGAGGATGCTTCAATAACCGGTGTTTTGTGACACAGGGCGGAATCAGATTTCCTGCCAACAAGTTAGGCGCTAGTTTTCGCTCGTCAGCCTAGGATTTCAGCTTCCGGACAGCGAAAAATTACAGGCCGGACTCGACCGAGGCCTCGATAGCGTGTGAAGGGGAAGGGCGAAAGTGCATCTGCGCGATAGTCTCGCCGTCATATTTCACTGGATTGGCTGGGTCTGAGGCTGCGACATACTCAACCCAGAGGACGCACGAGAATCATCACCGACTCTTGAACCGCCTTTCCGAGGTGTGACCTCCCGCCATGGCTCCAACAGCTACCGCCCACCGCCCGCTCGTCAAACCCCCAAAGATCCGATACTTCAAAGGCAAAGCCCCCGACGCGCTCCCTTCCTCTGACGAAGATGATTCCGATGTGGAAGCTCCGCTACCCGAGCCGATCAAGATTGAGCGAGATCTCGTGGCTGGTGGTGCGGGGAGGATCGTGAAGGAGCCAGCGATGAAGGTGGCGTTGAGGGATGTCAAGGTTGAAGGGGGGAAGGTGTTGGTTGGCGGGAGCACGGGAGGTGTCAAGGCTGGTATGTACAGGTACACGTACTGGGGGTGGGTATGCTGATGTGAACAGAGATTGAGGAGGAGTCGGAGGAGGAGGAGACGGATGAGGAGGAGGTGAAGGTGAAGTCTTTTGTGCCGAAGCTTGGTAGCGACGAGGTCAGTCATTGGGTATCCGCCTTGATGGACCGGTGCTGACGCAGAGACACAGTTGAGCGAGTACGAGACCGACTCCGAGGAGGAGTCTGAGGAAGAGAAGAAGCCAGCTTTCCGACCCGTCTTTGTACCCAAGTGAGGATCTCTTCGTTGTGCCTCCCAATCCTGATCAAGCTGTTCTAGGGGTGCACGGAACATGACTCAGGAGAAAGTTACTGCGGAAGCGGAGGAGAAGATTCGGTTGGAGGAGGAGATGCAAATGCAACGGAAGATGGACAGCAAAGAGATAGCGGGGGCGACTATCAGGCGAGAGCTTGCCGAGCGTGCGTCATCCTACAGGTTCACTAGTCTCATGTTCATGGCTCTTAGAGGAGGTGACAGACCTCCAGCCAGACGTGGACGATACCGACGGCCTAGACCCCGACGCAGAGTTCGATCTATGGCGAGCACGCGAGCTCGCACGGCTTCTCCGGGACAAGCAATCCCAAGCCGAGCGGGACGAGGAGAAGGAGGAGATCGAGCGTCGGCGAGCTTTGCCCGAGGAGCAGAGATTGCGCGAAGATATGGAGTATGCGGATCAGACGCGGCAAAGGGAGAAAGGGGAGATGGGCTTCTTGCAGAAGTACTATCACAAGGGTGCTTTCCACCAGGTGCGCTGCGTGCTCACGGGAGGAATTCAAGGCTGATGAAGTTCGTGGGCAGGACGACGATCTACTCAATCGGGACTATACTGCTGCGACAGAGAGTGCGGTGGATATGAGCATGCTGCCAAAGGTCATGCAGGTCCGAAATTTTGGCAAGGTACGCGTGTTTGCGTGTTTTGACGCATCCGCTTACGTATATGTCATAGATGTCGCGGACGAAATATACACATCTTACGGATCAGGACACTTCAGGGGGTGGATGGGGTACTGCCGCACGACCTGCAGCTCCTGGGCAGATGGGCGCTACTACCACTGGGTGCTGGAACTGTGGTGGGCCACATCAGCGCAAAGGTCGGTTGGAACTCATCCCTGCGCTGAATTATGCTGACGGCTAGCTAGATTGTCCGAACAATAATGTCAATGATCCTAACGCCTTGCCTGGGATGGGGACAAGCGCAAATACTGCCACTCTCGGATATGGCGGTGGTGCTCCATCAAGGTCTTGGGGCGGGGCTGAGGACCGGGTTCGAGGCGACGCGAAGGACCGGGATCGGGCGCAGACCAGAGAACGGGATCCTAGGGATACAAGAGACGGACATCGAACAGATGCGAGGGACCGGGATCGAGAGCCTCCAGCAAATGCCCATCTAAGGGATGATAAAGACAGGGATCGAGGGGATGCAAGAGAGAGGGAAGCAGGACAGTCTAGTCACCGGGATCGAGGGGATACGAGAGACAGGCATCGGGGAGATGGAAGGGACCGGCAAAAAGAGCAATCAAGAGACCTGGATCGAGGTGAGCCGCGAGATCGGGATCGACGAGATGAGAGGGATCGGAACCGAGAGGATTCAAGAGAGCGGGATCGTGGTGACGGGAAGTACCGGAGTCGGGGGGAGAGAAAGGAGACTGATGGGCGCGGAGACAAAGAGCGCAGAGAGGGACGGGACTTGCATGAGGAGAGGCGTTAGCAGGAGATGTACCGTGGCTGTAGAGCGGATCCACCGCTGTGGCGGTGTCCATACATTATTCTCAGCACGGGCACACCGCAAAATCAGGCAGCCAAAGTGCCACACTGATCGGTGAAATAAATCTAAATGACGATTTGGTGTATGGCGGACTTACGACTTGTAGCTTTCTCCGGTCCAAATTCACGTCTCCAACTCATCATCAATCCTTTTGGTTTCTTCGAGCTAAGAAGCTTGATTCCAGCTCTTCCGGCATCGGCTTCACCTCAACTAATACTTTGCGACTTTTCGCTTCAATCCTTTGGACCTATTCGATGCCTTGTTACGATCAGCAAGCCCTTCTATCGACAAGATAGATCAAGGATCCGCCAGCGGGGAAATACCTTCGTATCATCCAGAGGGTGCACGTGACGATGGGATCGAACGAAGAGGAGGCGGTGAGTGATGAGAAATTTGGCGTTGCAGGGCCGAGTGGTAAGTCTTGTGCGCCATCATGCGTCTTGTCCATGCCCAGCCCTATGGTAATACCAATACCGATGTGCGGCTTCGAATATTGACATTGCCTTCACATGGTTGTTACGGCCACAAGAGCTGACATTCCTACCTTGGCAGACACGGCCCGGCGGCGGCACAGCAGTACTCATCACCGGTCGGGATCCATCACGTCTAACCCGCCGCCTCCTCCACATTTCAACCCACCTCCCGAATATCCCTCTGCGTCACCCCTCCATGCTGTGTCCCCTCCTCCGTCTGGTCCACCATCCGCCTCGACTTCGAGCTCCGACCTCACCATTCGCCAACAGGATAGTGACGCATTATTGGGCGATGACTTGTCATCGCATCTGGGGAGCATCATGCAACGACCGCAGCTCCGCGCTCTGCAGCGTCTTTCGGAGAACAGCATGGCAATGCTCGGGTCCGGTTGCAGCTCTGGGACGGCCTCCTCAGAAGGACGAGATCATCTTGCCGAGATGAGGGAAAAGTTATTGTCGTCCGAGGGGTCCAGCAGTGGGGAGGCCAGCAGGAGCGGATCCGGTTCAGGTGAAGAATCGGCGACGGACCCGGCGGCCATATCGAAAGATCCGGCGGAAGCGGCGAGCTCCAGCGCAGAGCCCAGTCGGAGACGACGGTCCAGCGCTACACCGCTGGAGCCTGAGGAGGGAATCGAGTTACCCTTAGTGCAAGCCTGGGACAGTGTAGTGAGTGCTTCCGTCTGCCCGAAGAGACGCGCCAACCTAGAACAGTGGTCCGCGCCAGACGGTCTCTATCGACATGCTTCAACGGAGTCCTGTCCATCGCGCTTTCCGATAGCCCCATTGTCGCCGTTCCACACTCCTGCTTTTGCTCCTTCCCTCAAGTCTGGTCAGGCTCGGAGCCCTCTCTCCCAGTCCCAAAAATCGATCGACCCGCCTTCGCCAAAGGGACGAAGCCCTTCCCTTGCGCATCGAAGATCGTCACCCACACCACTCCGAATCTCACCTCGCCCCGGACGATCACCGGAGTTCGGACCGCAGTCCAGTCCGCCGGAATCGTTCTCTACCGGAAGGCGAAGTTCCCTCGTCTCCAACAGTCCTCTGCTCTCCGAGCATCTTCTGATGGCTACATCTGTGGCCATCAACAAACATCACCACTCAATGTCCAACTCCTCTCCAACCAGTTCTCAGCGACCGTTCGGCCCCGAAAACTTGCAGCGATCAACTCACAGCCCACCGGGAAGCCCAGTTCACAGAGGCGGGCAGCCGAGACCGGGCAATGTTGGGCCTTCGAATAGTCGGATGCAGCAGAGTTCTGCTAGTTCGGGACCAGGTCGCTTGTCCGACCTCGGCGCTTCACCAACATTGACAGGATTGATCAATTTCAATGGACCGAGGAGAAACAGTGTCTCCGCCAGGGATCGCCCACCGGCATCTGGCGGTGCTCGCCGTCAGAGCTGGGATGAGAATTCCCAGGCAGTATCCGATTTCGAACATGACTGTATGGACGGCATGCCCCCGATGCGGAATGAGACCGCATCGAACTCTCTCGAATACATGTCTTTGCCACCCGCCGTCGCTTCAGCGCCACCTCCTGGTGTTCAACCACGGCATGGCGATGACAGGATGTTTCCTGATATCCTCAGCCTTCTCCGACCGTCACCTCCGTCTCCTTCTCATCCTCGTTCACCTTCACCAATCTTTATGCCCCTCACTCGACCCGGAGTGCTCAGACGTGCAGTCTCAGATTACGATCCAAGGTCCCGCCCCTCGGCTCCAGGTTTACATCGCTCGCTGAGCGGTACCACGGAGCTCGATAAGTCACCCAAACGACGTCCGGCCAATGCTGAGCTGAATTCACCGCCTAGTCCTGATTCAGGTGCTGACGCCGATTCGCCTCGCAAGACAAAGAGTCCTCGGCGGTCGCCTGAGTCTTTACCGGCGCTGAGTGGTTTGTCGAAATCAGCATACACGTACGCGGATGACGAGGATGATCGAAATTACGATACTCTGCCTACAGCATCATCCTCACACGTCTCGACACCCAATGCTTGGCATAGCGATATCGAGATGCCTGATCGAGTCGGCGAGGTTGGGTTGGTGGACGAGGGGGACATGTTGCCGAACATCGATTTCCAGATGGACGTGACTTTCGATGACGAAGGCCTCAATACCCTCGAGCGCATTTTCTTGCTTGGTAAGAGCGAGTACGCCTTTCATCGAGCATATGTCGCCCGGGTTCTCGGTGATCTGCTCAGCGATGTTGATCCATGCGAGAGTGTGGAATATGTCCTCCCGCTGTTGAGCGGATTCTCGATCGATGACGACGAGAGTGTCAAGGAGGCATTCGCTTCGGAACTCCATCGGATCTTGTGGTACTTCTACTCGACTTGTAGGCTCGTGGAAGAAGATACCGAAATCATTGGAGGAATGGAATTTGAGCCGAAATGGGAGACGATGACCATCACATCGCAGGGTATGGAGGTGGTTCCGAAGCTATCGGAGGCGGAAGTGCTAGCAGCGTACGAGGTCGCTCCGCCAAGGACATCGATCATCTCCTTTGGTGGTACGTCAAGCGCAGGCTCCAGTCTGACTCACCCGCCCTCGTCCACTTTCTCCCCTGCCACGGAGGAAGGCGACACGCCAAACTCGACCATCTCTGATTCATCTCAAGCCACAGCCTTCAGCCCAGCAGCGATCGTCAACCCGTTCGCAGGTGATTCAGGCTCCGACAAGGCGAAGCATGTCGAACCCTTAGTCGATCAGCCGACCCTCGCGGTCAATTTCTTTACGCCCTTACTCGGATCCCTGCTGCTCAACGAGAATCCTGGGATATCGGACTCCGTACGATCCGGCGTCGTGCACATCATGGGTCGATTGCGCGGCAAAGGGGAGCTGACCATGGATGTCTGGGGACGAGGAGTTGACAAGCCGGAGCCGGATGAGCGGCGGACGTTTGTCTCCCAAAATGGGCCACACTCACACGATCTCCGCCCTTTCTCAACACAGTCAAGGACGATGGTCGAGATGGAGCTCCTGCAGGGCATCATTATCGGCATGGGCAAGCTTTCTACCGATATGCCCGAGAGTCTTTTCGGCGACGCCTTGGAGGAAGGTCGTTACGCCATGAGCCAATATGCCGACCGCCATGGGGAAGAATTAGAAGATGGGTCGGCGTTCAGTGAAGCGGAGGCATTCAGATTCCAATTGATCCAGGAGGCGACCGCGGGACGCGCAACCTCGATGAACCTGATCGGAGCGATATGTGAATTCTATTCTGGTGAAGAAGCGGTGGAACGCGGCTTCGTGCGCGAGGTGCTCAGATCGCAAGACGGGGATGTCTTGGTGAGAGCGGAGGCCGCTGTCGCTCTGTCGGGCTTAGCAAAGATTGCGCCGGTGCAGCACGTCTACGAGATGGTGAGTTTCGGTCACGGCGGCGGCTGACATCGCGCAGCTCCCGCTGTTTGAGCGATTCATGTCCGACGAGGTCGATCACATCCGTCAATCTGTCTGTCTGAGCTTGCCAGCGCTATGCCGGCGAATCGAAAGCCCCGACTACCGCCGATCATTCGCCATCAAAGCGGTCATCGTGCTTACCGAGAGTGGCGAGGACGTCCGGTGCGCAGCGCTCGAGATGCTTGGTGAAGTCATCTACATCTTCGAGAAGGACCCCCGTGGTCCGCCATTCGAGCTGTTGCGCGTGTACATGGAGGACCGAGATGATGTGGCTCGGGATGAGGAGACGGATTGGGACGTCGTAGCGAGCTTCAATGTGAGTCGCCCATGAAGAATACTGCTCATTTTTAGTTTCCCGGTGTGTGCCTCACGCTCGGCCCGGACCGCTGGGATGAATTGCGGGAACTATACCTCCGCCTTCAACGGCGAGCAGGTGACAAAGTCCTTCGAACGCTCGCTGCGTCCCTGCATGAAATCGCCAAAATCCTTTATCCTGAACAAGTCGAACATGACCTCCTACCCGTGTACGAGAGGTGCCTCAATTCAAGCGATGAGATCCGGGAGAGGGTTTATGAACACGTCGACGTGCTGTACTCGCGAGTTCCACCTGCAACTGGGTGGAGACTCATTCTGGACATGGCCCGTGCATGGAAAGAGGGCAAGCTAGGAGGATGGCGAGCGCGAGAATTGCTCGCTTTCAATATCCCCAGCTTCGCCGAGACGTTTGGGAAAAGTCAAAATCTGGATCCGGTCTTGGATCTGACTCATGACGCGCTCCTGGATCCATTCGCCGCGGTACGAAACGCCGCTACGTCAGGGGTGAGTCGAGCAAGACTGGAAGAGTGCTTACATGCAGGTCCCCCGAATGTATACGGCTCTTAGAGACGGGACGGACCCCCCGAAGCGTTTCCATGAGATGCTCCTCGATCTCGGCCAGAGCTCTACTTTCCGGCAGCGATTGACGTAAGGCTCCTCCATCACTCAAGTGATGGTATTGATATCAGATAGCTTTGTGCGTTGCTTGCGCGAATTCCTCCATCCTCCACGGAACCAATCCGCGTTCGAGGAAATTTTCCTGCCTTTGTTACCTCGCTTAGCCCATGACATCGTGGATGTTCGGCTTGGTCTTGCTCAAGCCGTTGCCGATCTCTTCGTTGCGGGTAGGTTCGATGATCATCCAAGGGTTCTCGCTGAACCGCTCTAGGCGCATTCTACGGAGAACATACCGCCTCTGCCCCTTACGCAGTCAAGCGGCTCGTGCTTGAGCTCACGCAGGACGAGGCCTTCGACGTTCGTGATGCTGTCCGAAAAATTGACCTTCGTCATCTGTCCAAGGGCGAAAGTACTTCCCGCGACGTTCATCCTGAAGCCGAAGCCTCGCCCGGCCTTCGATCCGATGACTCCACCTCTCCGCATTCGCACAATTCGCCATCGGTTCTGCCACCTTATGAGTCCTCGGGCGGTGATTCACAGCGATCCTTCTCGACCATCTTGGGTTTCTCAAGTCCTCAACGAAGACGGATCACCGGGGTCGCCGCGCGATTCGGATCCATGTCGATCAGTCCGAGTGTCGACGATCAGTCAAATTCCCGTGCGGACGTCTCGAGTCCCAGCTTGACCCGCGCCGCTCCTAGTTTGATCCCTTCGCTGAATCCTTCGCCCTCGGCACGCCAAACGAATGATTTTTCTTTCGTTGTATCCTCTTGTATCGATCTGTCTCATTGATATCAACGCATAGATCCCTATTACATCTTTCGTCATCGTTCATTCAGCTCCTTCAGTCAGTTCCGCTTTTTGCATCCGGGTCCAGATAGGTCGGACCATGTAGCGATAGAGGCATGTATCTGCATTGACGTGTCCACCGCTCGCGAGGATCAGATTCCGCTCGATGCCTCATGGAAGGCGAACAGAGCCGACTGGAGACGGGAGTCACATGTCCCGGGAGCTGCACCCAGCGTCCTGCACTGACGCCGACCGTTGGCAGAGGTCAGCAAGATCCGCCGAGTCAAATCCCGAAGGCAATCAAGGTCTACGCTGCGATCAACATGTTTGCGGACATGCATTCGCTGATCTGACGTGAATCACACTGCTGGGACCAGAGAAGGGTAATGTGGAGCGACATGCATCGCGAATCTACAGCACTGTGACCCAAAGAGAGTTCGCTCATACTGGGTCCGTCCTGTGCGTCCCCGATTACATGCCGATGTTTATGTTGCACTGATGTTGGTCTCGGTCATTGGTTGAACATGGCGATCTTGTACCTACACCAATCACCGGCGACTTCAGATACGAAGTTCCGCGCTTGAGCCTGCGGTCTCCGCTACCAAAGAATCTTGATCTGCCGAGTCATCAAAAACATAATACAAGAAGGATTTCGTCTACAATGAATGTGGTTTAACTACAGGCTAGTCAGTCAAATCAGATGGCTCCATTGCACTTCTGACTAGAACACCTTCTTTACAGACCCTTGTGTTCACATAGGGACGGTCGGGGGCTTTAGTATTCCGTTGCTAGAGGTGAAATTTTTAGAGATCTACGGAAGACTAACTTCTGCGAAAGCATTTGCCAAGGACGTTTTCATTGATCAAGAACGAAGGTTAGGGGATCTGTCACGAAGCTCCGATCCGTCTCCGATCAAGTAGCCCGATCACACAACGAACAGACAGGAAGGTACTCGACGAGGACGTCGACAATCGACTAAGTCGTCAAGACAGGCGGGACGTGGGTCTAAGCGAGGACAAATGAGTGTAGCCGCGTAGACGAGATCGGAGAACCGGACGAGATCGTCTTGGACGTGGAATGGGACAATGTGACTCAATCGAGGATCACTGAAAAACCTCCTACAAGACGAGGCTAGCTGTGCTATATATCTACTCCTTCTCCGTAGACGTTCAACCAACAAAACGGCGAGTGGACGTTCAACCAACAAAACGGAACGAGTGGTGGAAATGGTCGTCGACGACGAGTGGCGGTGATACTGTGCCATGACGTGTCATTCCGTCTGCGTGGTGGATTGTGGCAGTGGCCGACATGACAGTAATCTTGTGAAACTCAGTCGTGCTGGGGATCATGGGTTTCATGTCCTCCATTCTTCTTAGGATGGACATGATCTTCAAACGGCCAAGACTTCCACCCTTCTTCCTCAGTCAATATCCTATTCCTGATCATCACCATGTCTCTTTCCGCAGGTCAATCCCTTGCAGATCACACTGTTTCTGACGCCGACTTGGCCCTTCTGTCAAAGACAATTGAGAACCTCGAGCATGCTCCCCCCTTAGATGTTGACTTTCTTTGGGACAAGACAGCAAGGGTGATGCATGCTGTCCCAAGTAGGGACAGCATGCCCTTATTTACTGGATCAGGACTGAAATTCCCACAGCTCTCATCCTGCTTGGGACACCTGGAACCAGTCAATCCAGAACAGTATCATGCCAAGCTCCAGCAAGGAGAAGGCCAGCAATCTGAGGTTGATACCTTCAAGGCTCTCCGTGCTGCCCATCAAACTGTCTGCAATCACCAGGCATCATTTGATAACGATGAAATGGTCCCTTCTGATTTGGCAGAAAAGCCTGAAAAGAACCAGGACAAGGAACCCCATAGGACTTGCTTATCAGTCACCACCGGAACACATCATGTCAAGTCGACCCTCTACAGACAAATTTTGAAGCATTGGCGCTGGTCACTGGTCATTGCAACTGATGACACTTTTGACTCACTCCGCACGCAGCACAAGGCTTTGTCCACCTTTGATCTGGACGTGGCAATGAGGGGGTTGAAATCCTTGAGCCAAGCATTGCATCTCATGCGGTGTGATGCACCCCCTGGCCAATCTATGGACAACCAAGATGAAATCATTGGCCACATTGCAAAGCAGACAACAGCAGGATTGAAGGCACAGAGATCCAGCAAAGAAGCAAGGGAAGCCATGCTGCCTGATCTGAGCACCCAGCTAAGCCTACCTGAGAAGGGGAACTCTCAACTCAAGTATTCCTTCCACTGTTCCGATGGCTGGAGTACACCATACCGTCTGGTCATAACACTTCATCAGCAATCCTGTCCTGGTTTTATCTATGAGGATGATTTTCTCAGCCCAGATGACTGCCTGGCATCATTTCTCCCCGAGGCCAGATTGCCAGATGACTTACTTCAAGAAGCCAGTCTGGACAACAGGCGTTCCTGTTTGGCGCCCTATATTGATGCCCTGGAACAGATAGCAGACTTCACAGAGTTCCCTTCTTGGCCAACTCATCAATGGGACCCCCGCACAGCTACGACAATACCAGTCAAGGATTTCGCCTCCAAACACAGACAGAATGTAGCAGAGATAGCTGAAGGTCTTGCTACTCAGGTCCTCCCCATGCTCTTGGAGGACCAGGACAAGTGTTCACATCTCACAATTGGTGCTGAGCAAGGTGAGCGGGCATCTCTCAATGCGATCATTCAACATGAGTTCATGCTCTTTGCTGCTGATTGTGTGCAAGGGTATGAACTTGGGGGGAGATTACTGAAGTCATCAAATCCAACAGCAAGCTCCAAATTCTTCAAATCAGCAGGACACATGAAAGACAGAATGGAAAGGCTGGCAGACGATGTGAAAGCAAAGGCTTTGAATGCGGAGAAACTGGCTCAAATTTCAAAGAGACCAGCACTGAGAAACCTTTCTGACATTCTGAACAGGCTGAATGGTCAAGCTGCGGAATCACAAATCAGGAGTGTGCAAGATGTTTCCGAGCTGTTGCGTCTTAGAGAGGAGAACAGTCATTCAGATTGGATGATCAAGAGTGGTCTAGGCACAAAAGGGACAGAGGGTACACAAGAGGCCACAGACCTGTATAATGCCAACATGGCTCCTTCAGACATCTCATCAATGCAGACAAGGACAAAAAAATCAGCGGGCAAGAAAGCAATCAAGCAGAGACCACAGCAGAAAAGAAAGTCCAAGAAAGTCAAAAGGGTCTTCTCGACTGTGTATGATGATAATGCATACTTTTCCGGTCAATCCAAAGAGACCCAAAGATCCCTTGATGGCCCTAAGACCGGTGACAGATCTGCTACAGAACTGAGCCCTCAGGACAATTTGGATCTGCCTACCCTAGCGCCAATGAGCACTCCTCCCACTGAAATGCCAAGCTCGATGCAAGTTGAGATTGGTACCCCTACTCCGCCCAGAAGGTCTGAGGAGGCTGAAAGGTATGGTAGTAGTGAGATTGAAGATTCCAGCAAATATGAGCCTTCAGAGGCTCATCATCTACAATGCATCCCAAAGCACAATGAGAGCCTTGGCCACATGAAACTACAACAAGACAGTGCTAATACCAGGGCCCAAAATGGGAGCCAAAGCCTCAGTGGGGGAAATCAGAAGGAGATGGGCAGTCACTGGGCAGAAAGTGATGGCAGTCAAGCATGGCAGTCTGACACGGCCCAGTCAAATGATCAAGTACCTAGCGCAGAAAGAAAGACAGCCAGAAAGCAGGTCAAAGTTAGCAAATGGCAGCAGAAGAAGGTGAAGCAGAGACTTGGCAAGCTCAGTCACAAACCTTCAGCAGTAATGACGGAGTTGGAAGCACCTATCAATGCCTCAACTCTATCTAAATATCTATCAGAGATTTCGGAGACTGAAAGGCTGATACAATCTCAAGCTATGACCAGCTGGTCCATAGAGGATGAAGCAACTGCATTCAAGAGTCAAAGAGGAGTGTATGGTGAAGCAGTTGGCTTCTACACTACTGATACTGTTGAATCACTCCAGAGATCAAGGGATTCCCAAGCAATGAAGCTTCCTATGTACCCTCCAAGGAGTATGGGTGATGAAAGGGGATTTGTAAAGCCAAGGAAAAGGACTGTGTCTATGTCTGAATTGTCTGAGGTGAGAAAGAATGAGCTAGATTGGTCAGTCTTGCCAGATGCTTTCATTCTCCGGGATGATGAAGAATGAAGCATTGAAAATGCTTGCTTCTCTTTTTGTATCAAATCGTATATTGCATATGTCACCTTTATCGACAAGAGACACCCTTGATCTTGGTTCTTAGCAAACGAGCTAGAGAAGCTTAGCATCAGCCGGAATTTATCAGATCACTCCTTTCTCATGCGTCACTGATCCAGAAGTCTCGAGCGTTCCAGCCATCCGAGAATGAAAGTATCTGTGGCATGAACATAGCATGGCCAAACAGGAACAGCAAAATCGAAGATCCTCCTCATCGCCACACCCGATCCTCCGCAGGCCACCAGACGATCTCACCCTCCTCACTCACATCCGTCGCCTCGACGGGCGGCATCGATCTGCCTTCCACTTCTAAAGCATACGTCCTCCGCGCCGAGCTTTTCTCGAGGAGATGCTCCAGCACCTCATTCGTCTCAATGCGATCGAGTATGCGTGCGAGGTTGGAGCGAAGGAATGCCTGCGCTTGATCAGCTTGTCTACCGAATTCCATACGAAACGCACCTCAGTCTGACCCGGGCGGACGATAATGTACCCCAAGACAGCCTTCACAGCCTTATTCCATTCGTTGTGCTGTAGCTCCCCGTACAGGTTTGTCCACTTCCTCGGACGGCATCGTCTTTCTTTTCCAGTCACCACCACCTCACCCCGTGCGTTGACCTTGCGAGGAACAGTCGACGCGGCCCAAGCAGGCCAAACGTCGACAGAGACTAAGCGAGCGGTATCGTAGCCGGCCCAAAAGACACGAGCTGGTCGTTCACGAGCCAGTACAGCCAGGATTGCAGCGAGATCAGAAGCACTGTACTCGATAGCCTCCTGATGATGTCAGCTTGCTCCCCAGCTTCTGCAGCTCACCTCGAGGTCAGACTTGGTGCATCCGGCTTCTCTCGCCGTCGCAAGGGCGTGAATGACGCTCTCAACTGCCGTCACTAGCTCAGGCGACTCCTCGGGTGTGGTCATCCATGGAGTAGGCGCTTTGCACGACAAAGTGGACAGAGGCTGTGCTTGCGAAGCAGCTGGTGCCGTCGCATCACGAACGACGCGGAAGTCAAACTCGAAAGCGTCGTCATCTGCGCCGCATCAGTCACTGAGCCCAAAACCGGAACCTACTCAGTGCGCGAGTGTTGTACCTATCCCTGTCGTGCTTGACGGATGGGATCTCGTCGACGTCAAACTCGAAATCCACCTGCTTCCGTCGATATCTAGCAGACATCAGAGAGGAACACCTACCTCATGACCGGAGACCATGCTCATGAGTGACGCCAGATTGCCACTCTTCCCGATCAGCGGCCAATCAACCCCTTTCTCCACCGGACCGAGCGTTTCCGACAAACTCAGTGCCTCATCTTGCAATGTCTCCGGAAGCGGCCCCTCGTTGAGCGCCAACCAGCTACATGCCCGTCAGCTCATCCTCAGTCGTGGAGCAGCGACTCACGCAGAAGTGAAGCCGAAAAAGCGAGCGGTGTCAGCAGCGGATTGCTTGTGAATGACCTTTTCATCGTTGAGCAAAATGATCGCCCCGTTCGTCTCGCTTTTAGGGAAGGGTGAGAGCAGCTTCGTAGCTACTTCTTGGTTATAGATGTTGAGTGGAGTCGCAATGATCATCTAGCGGATCGCTCAGAGTGATCAGCGGGGCCTTGCTCACTTTCAGGATCCCCGATATCACTCCTCGAGTTCTGTCGACCCCGTTCTCTGGCTGAGAAGAGGCCTCATGCATGAGAGGGGCCAAAGAGAGAAGAGCGAGTTTCTGTTCTTCTCCCGCAAGCTGCTCGGTGAATGATGCCATTCCGTATGATGCGGATGACCGATATGTCCATCTGTAATTGTCGATCAGGCTGTCCATGTCTTGCGGTAAACCCGGAGCTTTCTCCTTCGCGATAGTGGATCCCGCAGCCGCAGCGAGTCGTCTGATATCAGCTCCGCCGGTAAAGTTGACTTACAGGTTGTACTTGACCACCCTTTCCCTCAAGAAGCGGAGATGAGCCGGTAGATCAAACTCATATATGCTCTGCGGATTTGGATCGGGTAGTGCATCCGTCCCTCGATGTTCCACCCAGATATCGTGCCAGGCATCCTCGAGCCTCTCAAAGTATGCTTGCTTTCCGGGCTCGGTGAGCATCTTCTTCAGCCGAGAGTGATAAGTCTGCGGTGAAACCTCAGGGAAGATCTGGATCATAGCAGCGCGGCCTCTCGCGTTGGGTTGTCCGCGGGAACGTGCGCGAATGATAGCCTCCGCATCTAGGAGTATGTCTTCGTCCTCTTTCGTCCAATTCCTCCGGCGGCGTACCACGGGCTTGTTTGCATCTTAGGTGACGTCAGCGGGATCGAGGAAACGCAGTCTGGCTCACCTCTCGCCTTGGCTCTCTTCTCCTTTCTCGTTCGAGGCGCTAAACGCGCTTTTCTCGGTGCAGGCTGAATCTGTCCCGGAGAGGGTCCCGACCCGATCAGACGATTCCTCTCGAATAATCTGACAATCTCATCGAGCTTCTTCTCGGTCATTTCCGCTGATTCCGCCCTCTGCGTTGTGGACAGCGTCTGACGGCTGACGAGATCGATCAGAGCAGGGCCGAAGGCGATGCCAAGCCTCTCAGCAGACACCCGAATCCTTTCCTCCCACGCTTGCTTCGTCTGGGCATGACGCTCGGCGATCTTCTCTCGCAGCGTACGCTCCGCGCGCTCATGTCGATCTTTCGCTTTGTGGTTATCCTGCTGAGCTCTTTGTTCGCGCTGAGCCTCGCGATCACGAAAGAACCCGACACGCCGATCGATCTGCTCTTGCACCGCATTGCGCGGCAGGGCGTACTCGTATGCGATCCTGTCCATCTCCTCCACTGAGATTAGGCGCATTCCCGTGCGTTTGTCAACAGCCTCGTCAAGTACCGCTCGCTGAACTGGAAGGAGTCGTATACAATGGCGCCAACGTTGCAAGGACTGGAGCAACTTGTGACTCTCGAGAGAGCCTTCGAAAGTGGGCTTGAGAGGAGCTTCGGAGCCATGTGAATTGTCCAGGATCGGGAGCCTGTTGATATTCGTCTCCAGGCATGCATCCTTCATTATCGCCCAGTACTTGTCGATCTCCGCTGGAGTCTTGACAGGAAGCGTACCCAATAGGGCGGCCTCGTCCGCCGCGATATGATATACTGGTGCGACCTCATGCACGAGATAATGTGCTGCTAGCGAACTGCTGCCGGACGGTTGAAATCCACCTCTGCGCGGGGTGCTCAGTGTCGCCTCTGCATCGCCCACTGCGACGAGGGGCGTGACCAGCTTGAGATCTGTCATAGCTGCCAACATAGAGAACAGCTTCGACTTTGCACCGTTTCCGTTAAACCCGCCGGGCGGTCTTATATGTCGAGGGATATCTCGGAGCTTCGTCATGCGGGTCTCAGGATCTGCCAGGAATTGCTCGAGCGCTTCATCGTACCAGGTGGTAAAAAAACAGGCGAACCAATCAGCGACCGTGATGTCTTCGAGCAGGAAAGGGAGTGCGAAGATCCGCGGCAACGTCGAGACGAGCGATTCAGACTGCTGGCCATCAGCCATGGCATGGACCATGGCCCTGTGCAGCGTTTCGAGTCGGAGATTTCGGCCTGACTTGAAGCCATACAAGTACGAGATCGTGTTTGGGTCCTTCAATAGAGTCGCACGACGTTCCGCGCCTGAGAGCTCCACACCGGTCGCAGCAGTCGCGGCCTGTTGTGGAGTCGCTTGTACACGGGTAAGACTAGGCCGACCACAGGGGAGGCGAATCTCGGTGAATTGCGTTGCAGCAATCTTGGTCCGTGGGACCCGCTTTGGCGCGAAAGCCTGCTGCGTCATGTCGCTGAGCTTTCGTATGTACGCTTGGACATCTGCCTGTCCGATCTCGGGGATGTACAGCACGCCTGCCTTCTGCCACCTCCCAGTCGTTGTGGGAATAGTGGCGATAGTCTCTTTCAGCCGCCCTTGGTACACAATGGTCCTTATTGCGCGCTTGAACACCTGGCGATCCATTCCTGCAGCAATGGCCGGGGCGAAAGGTGCACTCGTCCTTGCGACTCGTACCGCCCAGTCTCGGTGTTCCTGAAGGAGCTTATGGTCGGTCAGGACACCACCGGCTTCCTTGAGGGCTTGACATATCTCGTTTGCACGTCGGACGAAGCTGAAATCAGGCCGCGCTTTGCTAGGCCCATGTGAAGTTGCCCTCGCAGGCGCCTCCGCTTTCGGGTCGATCTCATTGATGGGAGTCCCTTCCATTACCCAGCCGGACTTCCTTGTCGCATTTGACTGAATCTGTTGTGGGGGCTGAGTGGGAGGGGGCGAGGGAGGCGTCGATAGCGCCACGTTTTGACCAGGGGTTCCCGATGCCGGAAGATGATCTACCGTGATGTTACCCGCTATGTGAGCGTTGATGAGCGGAGGCAATCGGCGACGCGACGCGAGCTTGGCATATTTGGGTGCGCCCTGGGGCGGCACAGCGATATCTCTAGTTTCCCCGCTTTGTCGCAGGTCTTGAGCCTTTTCCATTTCATGATGAGGCTCCGACCGCTCTAACTCATCGAGATTCCTCTCTGCTCCCTTCGCGATGACCCTCGCAAGGGTCTCCGGCAGCTCAAACTCAGTCTGGATCGGCACGTCGTCTGGGGGTTCAGGGATCGAGTAATCTGATAGAAGACGTTCTCCAATGACTGGTGACGGGAAGCTACGAGCCGCTGGGGTCTTTCTAGGTCGGCCGCGTTTCTTCCCCGTTGGAGTCAAGGTGATCGCCTGTGTACTTGGCAAAGTCGAATCGGGGTGGGCACCGTCCGTGAAGGCTGTCGACTTGCGCTTCCTCAGTCCTTTCGTTCCTGGAATACCGTCAGGCGTTGATGGAGCTGCAGTCGCGGTGAGTGGGTCTGTCGCCTCGACTGCCGATGGGGGAATCGACTGAAGAGGCTCCGGTGACGATTTCCGCTTTTTGCCCCTTGTCGATCGAACCGGCACTTCGTCAGCAAATGTTGACAAGTACGCGGCTTTCTCCGTGCTGGCAGTTGCCGCATCCATTCCTATTGTTTCGGTCGCCTTACCCTTCTTCCTAGAAGTCCGCATCTGTTTCTGGTTCGCTGTACTGCTTTCAGCAAGAGTGCTCCGAATGTCCGATGAGCCGCGGTCTTGCAGTCGTGCCGCAGGGTCCACTAGCTCTGCCTGATGAGTGCCAGACTCCAGGGCGTCAGGCGGAAATGTAATGAGCTCCGCATCGGCAGCGCTGTCGTGAGCGGTCGAATGGCCTTCCGACTTTCTGCTCGTCCTCTTCTTCTTTCTATCCAAGATGGGCGTCTTCTCCATCTCGCCAGCTTGTGTGGCGGGTTCCGTGATGCTCGCTACGGGCAATATGGCCTGGTCCACATAAGCTTTCTCCTGAGCTGCCTCGTCCGTCGAGTCCTCCCGAGCTCCCAATTGATTCTTGATTGTTGATGGACCGGGACCGGCCTCTCCTACTCCATCATCGCTGTCAAGCTCGTCCACCTCCGCCTCAATCTGTATGTCGGCATCCATCTGTTCGCGCTCCCCCGGGTCTTCGTCCCGAAGGATTTTCTCCTTCTTGATCCTCTTCGAGGGTTTTGATATAGTTTCGGTCGTTTCATCTCCGTGCTTCCTCTTCTTCCTTTTCTTTCCTGACCGGTCACCTCGCGATTTGATCGGAGGCTTGAGCTTCGGGAATTTCGAGTAATATTTAGGCGGCTTCCCTTTCTTGACATCCTCTGCGCTCAGTGGCGGAGGCACGCCAACGCCAGGATAGCCAGGCGGAGCATCGACCAGGATATTTTTGGCTTTGACGTAGATCAAGCAGGAGGGTAGCTCGGGGGTCGCATGGACGGAACCAACGATGTTCCGATTGATCCTGCCGTCTAGTTCGACGACTTGGATATATTTCCTCGGCCGACCGCGGTGCTGAACGTCATTTGGGTACCTCCTTCCTTTTTTCTTCATAGGTGTCAGCGTCGCGTCCACATTTGCGTGGGTCCCGCCGCCCGGAAAATCCGCTAGCCTCTTCTTTTCGCCTGCAAGATGCTTCGCCTGCGGCTGTAGTCGCCGCGAGGCAGCGAAAGCCTTTCTCGGACGACCTAACATCTTCAATCCGTCTGGATCAGCCGGATCGGCATGCCCGTAATGATGGGTGTCGAGGTAACGATTGAATTGATCTTGGGACGTGTAGAATCGGCGGAAACGCTGATCCCCCCAGTGTCCCGATTCAGGCGGCTCAGGAGGATTGACCGAGTCGTCGACCGCTTGGCCCTGGGCCTGCAACATCTCCCGGAACGCGGATATCCCAAATGCCCGAAGTCGGCGTTCACGCCCGTGAGACTCCATGACGGAGCAGATAGCGAGATTTCGCAGGTGCGGTGGGACATAGACCGTTTCGGAGCGCAAGACATGGAATTCGAGGAACCGCTTGAACATGCCATCCAGCTGTTTCTGGACATCCTGCTAAGGTTCAGACGGGAAGCTGCTTTGATTAGGACGTTACGTACAGCTATGATCAAGCCTGCTGATCCTGCTCGCATCACCGCCAGATTCAGCTGGTATTCGGGAGTAGTGGTGATCGAGACTCCGCCGAGGCGATTGAACGGCTCGCTATAGGTTGAGGCTATCCGGCAATCAGCGACTTCTCCTGGTGGACCTAGACGTACAATCCATGATCGTGTCCGCTTCGAACGCCAAGTCCTCAGCCTTTTGCTCCGTGACGTCCCGGTCCACGACGTCTGTCCTCTTGGAGTCCGGGTTATACTTCACCAGCCGTAAACAGGTTACCCCTTTCTCGCCGACATCAACGCGCTCGACGATGCAATCTAGTATCATGGAGTCCACGTGTCGCGGCAGCGCACGCCTATGTCGCACAGCTGTCTCTCCATGCCAGCCCTTCCGAATCAGCGTCAGTCACTTAGCCTGCCTCTTGAAGCGCAACGTACCAGTAAAGCCAGCAAATTCCTCTCCTTGAGCAAGTGATTTTTCAGCATCGGGTGGTCGAGCAACTCCACTAGCCGTTCCTTCGCCACAAGCCCGATCATCAAGTCGCTGTCCGTCATAGGAGCGAAGCCCAAACCGAAAGCATCCACCGATTCGGGATCATTGTCGATCGCAATCTCATCGCCCTTGTCCTCCATGCTGTACGCCGCTTGGAGCAAGTCCGTCTTGGCAATGGCTCGGTAGTTCTCATTCTGGTCGACAAATCGGTGGAATAGTAGCAGATTGGTGATCGATGCGTGCTTGATGGCAGGGACCTTCACGCTGCACAACATGTTCAGAGGGACTCTAGAGAAGCAGCCAGCACTTACCATAGCCTCAAGCTCACAAGGACCTTCATGTAGTGATGCATTGAACCTTGGGTGGCTCCGACCAAGGGGCCAAGCTCGATGGTGGTAATGCCTTTTCCACGGGACCGTGCCGCAAGCTGAAGGATGAGGAAAACCACAGGGCTGATTTTCGGATTCTGTACTCTGTCATGGCTGTTTCGCCTCGGTGAATACGACGTTTACCTTGTGATGCGTTCCAACCAGTCTGAAGTATATGTCGTCATCGGTGCACCTGATGCGTAACCTCGAGCCCCATTTCTCCATCAGACCTCGCAAATCTGTCTTCATCACTCTGATCGCTTCTTCATCTCCATCGTCCTCCCCAAGCACACGGAGCAAGCCATCCGACTCCTCTTCCGGTTTCGCCATGGTCTCTCCATCTTGGTCGATAACGGAGTTGCGTGGCCCAGCAATATTCTCATCCTCGAAATCCAATCCGCGCCTGGCTGCAGACCTCTTCTCCTTCCTCCGCTTCTCCTGCATGGCCCTTTTGTCCTGCGCAGCCTCCTTGTCCGTCCGATACTGCTCCCCAGCGAGGTGGAAAGCCAGCTGTCGACCTTTGATCCTCTCGGGCTGGACTACTTCGTCGTCGACATTGCCGCCGGCGAAAGATGGATCGACATAGTCGGACGGGAGCGGCGCAGAGCCGAGTTGGACATTGCCATTTTCGTCTGGTATGGGATATGTGCTGAGGACGAACTGGATGGCGGGATGGCGGCTGAGAAGAGTGAGGATGTAGGTGAAGAAGGTGGAGTCAATCGAGGAGTCGAGCTTGGATAGGTGATGCTGTAGGGAGGAAGGATCGCACCCTGCAAAAAGGTCTAAATTCAGCATTGTGTACTAGAAAATCACAATCATCCCAGCGGCGAGCTATCCTCGAAGCCCCTCCTCAGACGGACGAAGCACGCGGTTATCGTAGTCACCCGCTGCGGCCAAACCCGCTGAAGTAGGAAGCCCATCCGGAGACGGAGACGAAGACCGCAAGCTCCTTGAAACTTGCCGGAATCGATCCTCCGACCGCTCACTCACCTAAAACACCTTCTACCGCAACATATTCGACACAAGCTTCGAAAACCTCATGGAGACGCATCGCGAATTTTGGACAGGACTCATTGAGTAATCAATCAAGAATCGGCGCGGATGAAGGCATGTGTGAGGAGATCGCTGATCGGCGTTTTCGCTTACAATGGGGACGTGGCATGATGGCAATCAAACCATCACAGCGAGTACGTCGCTCTACTTACCATCAAGGACCATCAGTGAGCTTTCAGCACCTCATGAAGCCAGATCAGGCGTCCATCTCAGTCGACTCGCAGCAAAACCCCTCGACGGGTTCGAGTTGCTGTGAAACCAAACCAACCCATCGGCTTTTTGGCTATCAGGCAGCTTCCGTCGGGACCACGGACATATCCTGCACCTCCGGGTCCAAAGCTCAACTCCCAGGCACGAGCAATATTTCGATTTTTCTGGTCGACTCCAGTCTTCATCTTCAACGAATGATCCTTGCCTCTTTCCTCCCGATTATCTGCCTGCGATCAGCTTCAAAAATAAACTCGTCGAATGCCAGCTAATTCGAGCAGCCTATCATAATCGACTTTTGGCTCCAGCTGGCTTCCCAGGCGGAGTGATAATGAATGGTCATGGCCCGAAACAGGCCTA
>JAABUW010000550.1_pt1 | contig 72985 bp, 69 predicted proteins | sample 5560081 | NCBI WGS metagenome assembly JAABUW01 (sample SAMN10711882, study PRJNA513363) | rock metagenome | isolation source: Antarctica rocks | place: Antarctica: Victoria Land, Knobhead sud | reverse complement strand
TGTATGCGCATATCTATGGCAGCAGTAATGGCCATGTATGCGCATATCTATGGCAGCAGTAGTGGCCATGTATGCGCATATCTATGGCAGCAGTAGTGGCCATGTATGCGCGTATCTATGGCAGCAGTAGTGGCCATGTATGCGCGTATCTATGGCAGCAGCAATGGCCATGTATGCGCGTATCTATGGCAGCAGCAATGGCCATGTATGCGCATATCTATGGGCCATGTATGCGCGTATCTATGGCAGCAGTAATGGCCATGTATGCGCGTATATCTATAGTAGTAGTAATGGCCATGTAAACAAATAATCCTGAGCGGCCCTAAGCGGCCCTGAGCGGCCCTGAGAATATTAAGCCGGTATTAAGAATCCTAAATAATCCTGAGCGAGCCTAAGCGAGCCTGAGCGGGCCTGAGCGGGCCTGAGCGGGCCTGAGCGGGCCTGAGCGGGCCTGAGCGGGCCTGAGCGGGCCTGAGCGGGCCTGAGCGGGCCTGAGCGGGCCTGAGAATTCTTACCTAGCTCTGAGCTATTTTAACGCTCGCGAGCGGGCCTGAGCGCTCCGAGCAAACCAGGATTCTCAGAGTCGCTTACACTTTTATAGATGTATTCTTTACGTAATAAATATACTTTATATATAATATCTTATTATATAAGACGTAGTTATTTAGGTTTATCCGCTTAAAGTAGCGGAGGTATAAAAATACGGATAAAGGCGGGGTAAAAGTAAAGCGGGCGGTTATTTTACGGGGAGCGAGGGTTAAGGACGTATTAAATATCTAAATATTATTATTAATATTATATACTATAGAGATTAAATTAATATATTAAATATTAAAGTAATCTAGCTATATACGTATCGCTAATAAAATAAAATATAAAATTAATAATTTAAAAATCAAATAAATATTACGATAATATTAATTCTTTTAAAATATAAATAAATACTTTATTTAAAGATAGAATAAGTTATTTATTTATTTTAATAATTATAAATTTAAAGAAAGAATTTAAAAGAAGAAAAAAAAGATTTATTTAAATTACGATATATTAGCTCTAGCCTTACCTACGGAATATATATATAATATTTATAACCTTAAAGAAAAAGTTTAAAGATACGGCCGAGATTATTATAAATTAATAAAAGTCTAGATATAATATAGTTATTAATAGTAGTATATAGGAGTTTATATATATAGAAGATAGTAGGATATTATAGAAGAAGAAAAGTTAGAAGGTCGGCGAAGACTTTATACTTATACTAAGATTATTACCCGTATATATTTACTCCTATAACTAGAGTTCTTCCTAAATAATAAAATAGAATAATTTACTTTACCGCCGATATCGCTAAAGCCCTATTAATAATAAAGACTTATAGTTTTCGATAGTAATTATAATATTCTTTCCCTTACTTTTCCCTTTGAGTTTAAAGGTTTTTATTAAATACCTAGTATAATCTATAACTATATAACTATACCGATTACGAACTATACGCGATATATTATTAAATTTTAAAATATAATTTATTTCCCTCTCTTTTTCCTACTAGGTTTAGAGGTTTTTCTTAATATATTATTATTATAAAGATAAGAGATTAATAAAATTAAATAAAAGATGTAGGTATTATACGTACGCCTTATTTGGTTTAGATTCTCCTATATTATACTCCTTCGTCGGAGTATTAAAACGTTAAATTAATATTTATTAATTTCGAGGGCGAAACCCCTAAAAGGGGAGGTAATTATTATACTATATTAAAACTAACTTTATAGTAGCTACTAAATATAGTATATAAATCCTATATAGAGAGTATACGGCGTAGTTACGCGATTTATATTATAATATTATATTATAGTTTCTAATACTCCGGAGCCCTTTTAGAAATAAAAGGCTCGGAGCCTTTACTCTAACTCTTTAGAGATTAATTCTATTATTTAAATATAGAGATTATTTTCCTATTAAGACTTTATATTTACTTTTATATTATTATAAATACTCTAGGTACTATAACTTAACACCCTATAAAGAAAGAATATTTATATTAAAATCGAAATATAACTAGCGGTAACTACTATAAGGTAACCGCTATTACTATATTTAACTTTTATATATCTATTACGAGCCCTTAAACTACTACGTTATAGGCGTTTTTTTAGTATATATTAAATATATACTACTATCGGCTAGTAGGCTCTAAGGCCTAAAATTTAAAACCCCGAGAATTAAAGTTAAGCTAGGGTTAATATATATATATAATAAATTCAATTAGGGTAAGAGCTCTATAGTAATTAATTAATTAATCGATTAACGAAAGCCGGTAATCGTTAATCGATTAAATTAATAGTGCGTTAATCGTTAATCGATTAATTTCAAAGTAGATTAATTAATTTAATCGATTATTAATCGATTAATAGCGCTAACTTTACTAGGCTAGATAATACGGCTACGCTAGCCTTATAAAGTTAAATCGTTAAACGACGCTAGCCTTATCGGGTAAGGTCTTAAACTAGGTTTAAATAATTAGGAAAGAATAAAGGTAGAGAAGTTTAGAGACTAGTATTTTAGTTTACTACTTTATACTACTAGGCTTAGCGTTATTAATTGATTAATGAAATCCGTTAATCGTTAATCGATTAATAAGGACGTTAATCGATTAGATTAATATTTTTTACCACAGAGGGTGAGAGTCCCATATGCTGAGCATATGCGACCGCCTGACCCTGGCTTGGCAAGGGTTAGACCCCAGGTCTACTACATCCCGCGCGCGGGGCTCGGGGGCGGGGCGGGGGCGACCCTGTAAATCGTGGAGTGCGCACGTCACGTACCAAAGTCTTTCTTTAGATATACGAGTCATGTTCCCAGTAAGGTAGTCTGAACGAAGGAGAAGCGCCTCTGATGCAGACTCTGTTACCTTCGCCTAAAGAAACGTTTACTTCAAGAAGCCTGTTTTCGACTGGAGCGGATAAAGGGTCATAATTTGCATTGCACATAAACCCAACCGGAGAGAAACCCTATCTAAACTGAACGCGGTATTGTGACATTTGATAGAAGTGAACAATGATGACTGCATCCGCCGTACCCGACGAGAAGATAGCAGTCTGACAGGTGGTGGTATAGACCGCTCCGCAGACGCCGGCGTAAAGATCCGACCGAGTGCTAGAAGATTAGGCACTAATAATCTGAGTAGTGGTATATCACGAACATCGCGCACACCGCGGACCCCCTCCTTATTTGAATCGCAACATCGTCACCGAATCCCCGCTGTATGTACCATCCCGAAAATAAGGCTTCGCGGAACGCCTCCTCGTATTAACCCTCGAACACTTTCTAGCCAACTCCAAAATTTGGAGGACGCACGCATAGACTGGCGGTATCCTTGTTAGACTCCGACTCTCTCTGGACTCAGGCTCGAATGTTCCAATTGGCTAAACGTGACCATGTTGCTCATGTCCATCTCCTCGCTGGATGACTCTTCCTGCATCTGGTGACCGAATTCTGTGTCTCCCATACCGTGAGACGGCGAATGCATTGGCAGATTGAGGTTCTGCTTCGAGTACATCTCGCTTAGGGAGTAGCCGTCGTCGGATAGTGCACCGTGATGATCTTGTGAGATGGAAAGGAAGTCGGCAGATGCACTCGGATGCATGTTGGATAGGGGAGGCGAGCCATCCGCAATGACGGGGTCGCCATGGCTATAAGCGGACAGAGGAGAGACCGAAGGGTTTATTGTGCTTGGGTGCTCGGTCATGGGCGAGAGGAAAGGTAAGCTGTACGAGGGATTGAAGCTTGAGGCGGGTACGGAGTCCATCTGTCCGCTGTTCGAGAAGAACGTAGGGCTGGCGTAGTCTGAAGGTGAGTTAGTTGTCGCCGCCGACATAGGGTACTGCTGCCGGTAGTCTAGACCATAACCAGAAGAAGTGTCGATCCGAAGGTTGGGTCCAAGGGGACTCAGGTCGTTGTGATGTTGAGGTATTGGGGCGTAAAGCGGGGCGTCGGTCATGTTTGTAGATGGACGTTGGATATGGAAGGACGGCATTGGCGGCATCATCGAAAAGTCCACGGCGATGGGGACTGATCGACTACGCGTACGTTTATGACCACGGGGAGGTGGCTGCATACCAAAGCCATACTCTTGGAACATGGCTAAGTGTGGGTGTGACATATGAACATTTGGCTGTGATGAGGGCCGAGGAGGAGCCATCATGGGCGATACTGGGGCGGACGCTGCCATTGTGTGTGGATCGAACGGGCTGTGTCTGTTTTGGAATGATTCCAGGGACACCAACTTCGCCAATTGACCACTGAGCACCTTGGGGTGGCCACCAAGATGATGAACCATGATCATCGATGCTTGCTGGTCCTCCGTAAAGTCTCCACACTGGTGAAAGCCTCCTGTGCCAGCAGAGTCCATGAAGAAATTAGGTGGTCGGTTCAATTCGACCACTAGCCCACGAGGCGTCATTGGCATGCCACTGTGTTCTTCTGCTGGGTTTCCATACTCTAGTGAGATGTTTTTAATGTATGCAAAGGGATATTCGATCTTGTAGCCAGCTCCTTCATTGTTGATGTAGTATGTAAGGCAGGCTTTGTCGGGGGCGTAAAAGACGACAAGGTCCATAGCATTTTGCCCAACGCGACGCCATGTACCGACACTGAGCGATTTGCAGGTAAAATGGTGGATCACTGTAAGGTTGTTAGAATGACAAATCAAATCAAAGATGGGGTTGACGCTAACCAATCTTGCCAGGCTGAGAAGAATCAGGGTTTAGCATCGTCCCACCGTTGCCGTATGCGCTCATATGACTTGGAGATCGGCCGAGAAACTCTCTTCCAAGAGGCTTGCCAGACTCGAGCGCTTGGTTTGCAAGGTAAGTGCGCATTGAATCCGGAATTGCGTCGCAATCTTCTCCAGTCTCGATGCTCTTTTTCGCAAGCAACTTTATCTTCGCCCGTCTTTTGGAACAATCGTCAGTAATGTCTTTTCTCGTAGTTGAGTGATTTTACCCACCTATTTTGAAACCATATCTGGACAGACCTCTCGGTCATGCTAATATCTTGGGCTATGCGTTCGCGAACCGTAGCAGTTGGGGTGGGGTTCTTGTTGAATTCAACTTCTAGAGTAAGGAGTTGATCTTGTGTAGCTCTCTGTCGCTTCTGGTTCTTCTGTTGCTGGGTGAGCGTACTCTTTCGCGGGGGTCGTCGAGACTGATTGGGTGCCCCGATGGTGGCAGAGACTGTGGGTGAAGATGTTGAGGATGACATGATGGCTGGGTTGTAAAGCTTCCCTGTGCTGTCCTCCGCAGTAGCGGTTGAGTTGGAGAATTACCTTGATCAAGGAAGGGGAACAAAGATCTGGCTAGGTGAGGTGTGGTGCGAAGCGCTTGGCCTCGAAAGTATCGACAAGGAGGGATCTGAAGGAACGTAATGCCGCGTTGAGCAGGGTGGAGCGACTGGCTATTATGCCAGAAGTCTGAGTAAATGGATGCTGGACCGGAGCAGAGAAGTAAAGGTAAGGATCGAAAGGTGTTGGTGGCTTAATGCGGTCGTCGCTGAAAAGAAGCGGATTTGGACAAAGGTAGCCGAAGGAGTGTTATGGACCCGAAAAGAGTGGCGGTGTCCAGATGGCAAGAACAAAGCACGAAGAAAGGAATGTGAGCGCCGTTAAACTCGACGACAGCGAGGTGGTCCGACGCAAAGTTGATGGTTGTGGTGATGTGTATAATCCGGAAGAAGTTGTGGTTTAGGAGGGGGAAAAGTCACCCGGCTTAGCGTGGACAGCCCCTGTAAGCGTTTCAGGGGCATACACGCGAGAACCAAGCTCGACACAATCAACCACAGTGTCTCTATTATATCTATGCATACATTCTATAATGATGAGGATGAACCTCCTCGAGCAGTTGATCATTGAGTCTATCCAGCAGCTACTACGTAGGATACAATCGATCAAATGGACCATCCTGAGGAGTCAATCGAAGCGCGAACATGTATTTGGTTTTTTAGATCAGTCAGGCTTACAACTTCACATGACTTCAATTGTTCACGCCAACATGACCAAGCCCCCACAGTCTACAGAGCAGTCTCCGAACTCCCAAGCGTGGCCGAATTTTTCCGCAGCAATCGGCAAACCGCCTGAGACTGCCTCTTTGCCTCTGAGCTTTGTGATGGTTGCCCATGGACTGCGCCGCCAATGCATACTGCAGCCATCGTAGGGCAAAGCTAACGTTTCGGCCCTGATCGTTGAATCTTGCAAGGCTCTTTTACCGCCGAAAAGTAAGGATGATATGGTGCAGAGTCATAAGCACCGAATCAATTATCCAACGTGATGCTATAAATATGATTCGGCAGACGATGATCAGATGATGCTTCCCTGTCTTCCATGCTGGCTCTGCCGTCAGTTGAAGCCCACACCGACGGCTTTGAGTGTTTGGGCAGGGATCAGAGCCCGGAACTTCGCGCTTTACCTGTTCCTATCGTGGTTCCTGCGTCGAAACCCCGCTATCTCTTGGGGAAGCGCCTAGGTGCATCATCGCATGAATGACCACAATACTCATGCGCACATTGTCGCGAAGCTGCAAATTTGGAATCTACACGGTGCACTGTCTGCGTTACGAATTGCGAGATGTTCTAAGGGGTTTCGGACTCTGAAAAGTCCAAGATAAAACCATATGCCCCCTCGGCCCTTGTGCCGCCTGCCTACAGATTGGTGTGCTGTTCGAAGGTCACAAGCTTTGCAGCTGAATCGAACAGTGCATTTCAACATTTTCTTGCCGTCTATATTATTTCACCTTCCCTATAAGGCTTCCAGGCGTCCCATGCTTCGCAGGCTTCAAGCTCCCTTCATTGCTAGAATGTTGTGCTTTCCCACTACTTCTGACTTGACCGTTCGAGAGCTGACTGCCAGAATCGCCAATTCTGTGAGCCTCTTGATGCGCAGCTTCGGTGTTGTATCGTCTCCATGGTGGGAACGGCGGGGAGGAGATTACTCCAAGTCTTTCGTCTAGCGAGCGCACCGTTGCGAAGGCACTCAAGCTCGTATTAACGTGGCTAGAATATTTCCATAGACTGATCAATCCACTTTGGGAATCGGAGCGCCGAGGCCAAGTCGGGTCAGACGATTCGGCAGCCCTTTCTCCAAACGCGAGAACTGGGCCTCGTCAGCCCATAAATATTGGATTCCCATAAGAGACTTACAGTTCCATCATTCTTCACGACTCCATCTTTGACCCAAATCGACCAAGACCCCATCATGTTAGCCATCATGACGTCTGTGAAGAGCCTGTCTCCAATCATAGCAATCTGACTTGGATGCTCCACCGGACACTTCGTCTTCTTCGAGACTCTTTGCAAGTACTCGAAAACTTCAGGACCGCAGCCGGGCTTCTTTGTCGAATGCCTAAGGACTTTGATGCCAGTTGCCTTCTCTAACACTTCGGCCTCTTTACCATTTCGGTCATCATCGGTGCCCGCTGAGTTGCTGACAATGAGAAGACTTGGACCGTCGTACAGATTGCGTAGAAGTTTGAACTTGTCCTAGGAGAATTCAGATCTACGCCTGATCATGGCAAAGCCTTGGGAGAATAGTCCAAAAACAAGGATGATAGCCATTCAATTGTCACAAACTTACATTGTATGGTTTGTAGATTACATTCGCTTTCGGCTTAGCAAAGCAGTTGTCTTTGTCAAGCACGACTGCTCGAATATCAGGCCTTTCGCCCCCATTCGCTTCCTCTAATGCTCTAGATAATGGAAGAGGGACTCGGTCGAAAGTAGGTACGGTAGCATGTGGTATGCATATAGATGGTTTTGCTATCAACTTGAAAGCATTCAATGTAGCTGAGACATTCATTGGGATTGCAAAAGCAAGGAGGAGCAATTCGACGAATCATCGGAATGCCTGCCAATATCAAAGCTTGGCACTGCTACTTTAGCGTGATTTCAGCCTTATCAGAGTGAAGCTCAGTAGCTCACAGGGCTTTGTATTCCCAATTTTAATGCATGATCCTTTCTTGCACCCACAACTGATCGCTTCTTCAGCGCAGACCTCTTCTACGCAGACTCATCATGACAAGCACTATTGGGATACCAATCAAGCTCCTGAACGAAGCTCAGGTGACTTCCTCCTCTAATCTAACCACGTCTAGCCTTAGAAATATATGTAGATGCTAATAAAATGCTTCTAGAACCATGTCGTTACCCTCGAGATCACATCCGGCCAGGTATATCGCGGCAAGCTGATTGAAGGTACGCCAAAAACCCTCCGCCCCACCCATCGCACCCAGCATTTCTCTTTCTCCCCCAAACCTTGCCAAACCAAGAGACTGACTCAGTATCGCCATCTCTTAGCCGAAGACAACATGAACGTTCAACTCAAAGACATAACTGTGACCGCGCGTGATGGCCGAGTCAGCCACTTGGACCAGGTCTACATACGAGGCAGTCATGTGAGATTCTTCATAGTGCCAGATATGTTACGGAATGCGCCTATGTTCAGATCGAGGGGTACGAGGGGCAGAGGTGTAGGATTGGCAAGAGGAAGGGCGACAGTTAACAGGGCGAGAGGGCAGAGGGGCCCCAGGGGCGGTTGAGGGAATTGGGGGTTTAGGGGAGAATTGTCGAAGATACCCTGGAAAGAATGCGATTGAAAATAATGGTTCGAAGAAGTTGAAGGGCATACAAAGCAGCCATGGAAGAGGCTGCGAATGGGCCAGGGTAAAAAAGATCGTCCGCGAGACTAGGTCTACCTAGCTTCTCCAGACATGCTCACTATCAATATACATTCTCTACAAAGTCTTCATGACATCCCTCACAGCCTTCGCCGCAAACCTCCTCCTCTCCGCCTCCGGCATACCAGCACCCATATCCTTAATCGCCTGAATCTTCACCATCATCCTCTCCATCTCCTCTACGCCCTCATCCCCCACCTCCCCATCCTCCCCATCCCCACTCACAGCCATCTTCAACCCCATCATCTCGCTCTCCAACTGCCCCACCTCCGCCCCAAACCCATCTTCCCCAAGCCCCAAACCATCCGACAAATCGCCCTCGTCTGCATCTCCACCTTCCCACTCATTGGCCTCAAGCGCTTCTCTGAGCCGTTCGAGACCAACTTTCTCGCCGAAAGCATTCCTCTCCTCTTCTTTAACCCCAATCTTACCCTCCTTCTCCGCACCACCCAGCTCGCCATCAATCCACTCCCACCCCCCACACTCCCTACACACATCCTCCCACTCCTCACTCTCCATCACCAAGCTCGGTTTCACTGTCTGTTCCATTCCGACCGCCAGTAGGAGCGGCTCGCTCGTAGCGTATGCATCGCCCGTATGGTGTTCGATGACTTCGTGTATAGTTGTGAGGAGAGTGCGTATTGTATCTAGATCTGCCGTTTCTCTAGGCTTTTGAAAGCAAATCACCCAAGCTCCTACGGCTTGTACGACTTCTCCGGCTTCTGGGAGTGTCCATTCCTCTTTCCAGGTGGAGATGGAGGTGGTGGAGGTGGGGAGGTCGTCGCGCCATATGGGGACGGAGGCGTTGTAGTAGGGTGTGCGGATCTCGTGGTGGGATGTGTCTGGTAGGTATTGATGTTAGCACGTTGATTTCCTCAGGAACCTCATAAGAAAGCTGGTTTAATTGCAGGGAAATGTACCTTTGAGGAACGAGGGATGGGCCGTTTCGGGTGGAGAGAGGACGAGCATGCGAAGCGGAGAGGAAATGGTGGGGGCCATGGTGACGGAGGGCTGATGAAGAAATGTACTTTTGGTTTTATGTAAAATTTTGCATGCTCACTATGAGTAGAGCTGAGGTGTATGTTACAGTGATTTTCGACAAATGCAGGCCTTTTCCATCACCGACATACTAGGCTGGGTATCTAAATGCCCTTGCCAGATGCTCGTGATGCATAGCCTTCAACCATAGAACAATGCTCAAACGCCCTCATATCACGAAATCGTTCTCTTACGCAAGCCTCTCGCGGAGTGGTGTCCATATGTGGCTCCTTCTTCCGGTACTATGCGTCCGAAGATGTATTATTCCCACTCCCTACCGCGCCGGATGCTGCTCGCCTGACCCCGGCTCTCCCTGCGCTTCCATCAAATACAAAAGGTCCAGCGTTGTTGGTTGGGGTCATGGGTCCATCGTGAAGTAGCATATCTGTAGTTGGCGTTCGTAATGAGGCTTCGTCAAGACCATCCCCAAAAAGAGGTTGGGTAGGTGTAATGGGCCGTAGGTACTGCGCGGACTGCCCAGGGCCAGAGAGCGATCTCGTCTCTGTGACTGGTGGGAAAGGTGGCGATATTCGTCGAGCTCCACGCCGAGAAAGGAGGTTGGCGGAGGCATTCGAGCCGTTAATAGGATCTGATGAAGTCGATGTTACTGGAGGCAAATCTGAGTTCTGAACCGACAAAATCCTGGATGTTGTATTAGAGAGAGCTTCGTCGTCTCCATCCATGTCTAGGTCATCGTCTTCCGGAATGGTGCCATTAGGAATGATTTCTGGACTCGTGTCTGCACCATTCGCATCCTCCCAGTTTTCCCCATCAAGGTCATCAACATCGGCTTCCAGGTCATGCCGTGCACGGCAATTCGGACACAAGAACTGCGGCCATGATTTGGCATCGTTGAGTATGGGACGTATGCATTTGAAATGCCAGACGTGAGAACAAGGAGCCACGAAAAGTGATTGACAAGGCTGTGTATTTGTTAGTAGAGATCTTATGGATGCAGGATTTGCGCGACGCAAATACTTACAGCGATTGACATCAGACAAATCGAGCACTCCGAGGAGTGTGATGATGCTGTGTCCGAGTCCTTCTTCAACGGCTTCCCAAGGTCACGAAGTCGCTTGTGGGTTGTGACACTACATGTATGTTAGTAAAGCCACCAGAGGATCCACTACTCCTCCATCTGACTGCTTACTTGTAGTTGTTCAGAGTCTTCTGCCACGCCCTATTGCACTCGACGCGGATCTTCACACATCTGAATATCATCTCCTCCCCACCCCTAAAGTCGATACCCAGCTGCACCACGTCACCGTCGTGAACAGGAAATGGCTTTGATTCCACGCTTGGCTGGCTGAGCCTGATATGGTTGAGGAAGGTACCTGAAGAACTCTTCACGTCTTTGATATACCACTGCCCATTAGAACACCAGAACTCGCAGTGTCTCCGACTGACCACTTTGGATTTAAAGCCGACTGGCGCAGACGATGGAGTATTGGGTGGTATGTTCGGATTTGTGTCCCGCTCAGAGTATCGCCCAACACGGATAACGCAGTCTTCATGAGGAAGAGTCCTAGACGTTATCGGAAATGCCAAAGAAGACCTAGTTGAGCGGGGATCTTGATGCGGTATGAGTTTTATGATAGGCATTTGGTCCTGAGGATGGCCTGTGAGGTTTGTGGGACCGTTGTCGGAAGTCCTTCTTACAGGGTTAGCATCATTAGGTGCAGTTCCAGCTCTATCCCTCGCCATGGCTTGTGTTCTCTCCACAGAATTCAGAGGACGTGAATGTGGTGATAGCGCAGACACTGATCTGCTGTCAAAGTATGCTCGTGTTTGGCGTACAGACTCTTCTGTAAGCGGTGGAACGAGAGTGTTGTAGACTGGTGATGGCCGATCAAATGGTGTAGGGGGTGGTGAGCTGGCTGATGGAGTAAGAGGGTCTTGGAGGTTGGTAGATTCGCTGGTGTCAGGTACTGGTGAGGTGTTTGAGGTTGAAGCAAGGCCGGACAATGATTGAGAATGTGATCGCAGATAGCTGAGACCCCGGAGTCGCAACCTAGAAGGTTTGACAGTCGTTGCGGGGTTATTACTGGTGGAGAATTCCGCCAATGGTGTTGACGTGGGATGCATGAAGTCCTGCACAGTGAGTGGTAGTTTATTTACCAGTGTGATCAATGAAGTCTTACCATTGACCAGGATGCATGGTAAAGTAGATAACACCGAGACACCCTGGTAGATTCGGCAGTGCATGAACACGAACTGTAACCCCCACCCCCCACAATCCGCCGCTATAGCACGGCTAGCTAGCCTCGGCCTGTACTCTACAAGCATATGGCAGTCTTCACCTCGCACCACACCTGTCTTTCTTTCACCATTTGCAGTGAAACTGTCTTCACGGACAGGTGTAACACGAGGTCTTACTAGACATGAATCAGGAATTCCGATGATAGAAAGAATTACATTGGCTCTTCATTGTCAATTCCATTTTACACTGTCCTTCTTTTAACTTATCTATCATCAAGGGAATGGCTAAGACAGCCAATCAGTGTAGAATCTCTTGACAGCTGAGGTTTTCGGATATCTAACCAACCACTTCTAGGCTGGTCATGGTCCATCAGCTTAGCATTCGAACACAGATATTCCATGCGCAGAAGGCGACAACAGTGCTACCCAAGTCAACGCGACGAAGGTTACAAAAACGTCTGAGTCGTGTTTGAAATGATATACTGTCGAGAATGGTATGCGAATACGAGCTCCGTGGATATCGAGGGATCGGCAGCAGTATCATTTTTTCCAACAGTCGATAGCCAGCACCTCACATGCTCGTGTGCCTGTCCTCTTCACATTGTATCCTAGTGATCAGGCTTTGATATCAACAATCTCCTTAGCTGTCATAGACCATTATACGCGGTCGTCACTACGCAATGATGGTGCACTAGTCCCTATCTGAGACTCATGTTTCTGCATGAACCTTCAGAGCTTTGTTCAAGATAATCATTCCCGCAATATGAGTACAACCCTTCGCAGTCCCTGATTTGTATATCATAAGTTTTAATCCATCCTGCAATTTTGCAGGAGCTAGCAATCGGTGACGCTATTCTGGGCTACTTTACTGCCTTGAGACTAATTCGGCGTCAAAAGTAGTTCAGGCATATCGTATAGATGCTGACATACTGAGTAGTGATTCACCACAATCTCAGAGAACGGCAACGGTAATGCTCATGTACTTCGCGGAAAGCAGTGCTTACCCCCTAATTAACCATTTAGAGGGTCTGTTCTAGGCTCTATCTAATCAGTCTTGAGTAAGAGAATGAGGCGGAAGTCATGCATAGGGCCTTGAGGGATGAGGATCCAGCAGGTACTGCCCATAGGGATGGCAACAATGGTGCTCATCTGCAATCCCAAATTTCATCTTTGTCGCTCAACAACACCTTCCAAGAGCTAAGATCAAAGCCGGATTCCGAGATTGTGGATTGTTGCCCTGCATTTCGGCACTAGGAATTGCCGATTCCTCTTCAGAGCGACAACAGCATAATCAATGGTTGCTAACTGCACTAAAGATGCAGAGCTGAATTCCTGTTCGCCATCTCGCCACAGTCTAGCGTTGAATTCCGAACGTTCGTCAAATCTCTCAGAGTCCTTTCTTGGAAAACATGTCCGGTTTAATGTATGGACTGTAATGCTTCACGTTCTTCTCAAGTACCGCTGTAATCTTCTGACAGAATCTGGTTTCTAGAGGTTAAGTCTCTTTTCGGATACTTGGGATTTTAAGACCTTCAGCTTCTTGGAATTACAATCTTTCCATTGGCACAGCCCATTCCGATGAGGCCTTCCGCTGCCATCGTACCGTTGTTTGCTGATGCCCATGGCCCGGAAACATGGGTGTTTCAATTACGAACCTCTCGCTACAAAAACATGTATTCGTATAGTCATATTATCGGCTAATAACGGTGCACAAAAGTTCAATAAAATTAGCCTTGATATAGCACATATGGAGATGCAAAAAGCCTGCAAGAATTATGTTGCGCTGCCCTATAACATTGGGAAGCGCCGAAAAGCCCAACATCATTGCTCTGAACGGTCAAGATTCTAATATTACGGATCATCTGAGTTCCTTCCTACGGCGTAAAAGAGATATTCATCTTGCCTTTTGGATAGATGTAGTATGTATCAATCAGGAGGACGATATCGAGAAGAACGAGTGAACTTGTGGATTGAAAGAGACAATGAGACTGCTGCGCTGATATACACAGATCATGGACCGGCTACTGTGCATGAGCAGCGTACTCTCAATGGAATGGAAGATCTGTTCAGTGCCATCTTGGCCGAGGATGGAAGAACACAACCAGAAGGCGGCAAGTCCGACCAGACTGAATAGATAGCTTTGTCTGCAGCGTATATTGGTCCTTGCGATTCAGAAGTCCGCGAGGGGCTGTCGAGTTTCTTTGCTCAGCCTTGGTGGGACGGGTCTGCATCAGGCAAGAAGCAACGGCATATGGCTAGGAACACAGGACTGGTCTATGCTAAAGGCGAGATAGCGCTTGTGCATGCGCCTGGCTGCAGCATGTCCATCAGTATCCTCCAGCAGGGGAAGTTATGGGACGATATAATGGGCAATCGAGTATCTACCGTCTCTCACCATATTGATTTGGCAAGTCGAAGGCAGACTCTCACTCTCGAGCTCATGCACTGAAAGCTCCGTCGAATAGCCCAGTAAGTTATATGACGAAAGCTTACTCATATGACGATACCTATAGATGAGGAGCGTGAGAATGGATTTATAGCCAGCAAGAATTGCGCGCGCGCATGACCTAAAAGTGAGGCACGACGGGACGAAAAGCCTCAAGAGCCTTCCAGTATCTTCGGCTCCTCGCAGAAAGTCTCTGCTCAATCAATCTGGAATTATTCTCCAGCTCATGCAGCTGCTCTCAAACCCTAGCGAATCAGTCTCGGAGCCAGACATCTTACCTTCTCAGGCCGGTTGTTAGAAAAAGTGGCAGCCTCCAAGGGCAGCATTCCCCATGAGAATGTGCATTGGCGGAGAAGGCGGTGTGCTCCGACCATGTCAGGGCAAAAATACTGAGGCAAGAATGAAAGACTGGAAATGCATAGGATGGATAGATAAACCTTCATTTACGACCCCTTATCTTGCACTATCCATGGCTTCCGCATCAATGTTTCCACGCCAAACGCATGATGTCCTCTCTCCCCCCCTCTTCTTTCTCTCTATTTTCACAACTCTTGATGAATCATCATGCGCCATGTAGTAGCCTCCGCTTTTCCCTTGAAGAAAATACCTGCGAGCCGTACGTCTGCTACCCTCTTCCGGAACTTCGTCCATCCTATCGACGATGCTGTTGACCCTTAGCACGTTCTTGTCTCCCGTTGTCGTGATCCACTGTTCGGCCGGTTCGCCTTGGGTCTTGGGAATTGTGATGTTGACGGCAAGACGTTTAGCAGGGTCGGATTTCAAAGCTCCCAGAGTGTGACAATTGGGATGTCTTTCATCAGTGTCATTCAAGAAGATCCGGACACGAATAGTGTTACGATGTTTTCAATTCGAAACCGAGAGTATCCGCATGTTAGAGTATTACCTACTTTTTGGAAAGCTAGCGAGGTCCAGCCGTCAGCTTGAATGTAATATAGAAGCCTTCGTATCGGATATGGGACTGTTATGTATATATAATGGGTAATCCTCAACACACACGAGTCGAAGTGCCGCCAAAGAGCACTCCAGGATGTGTTGCAGAGCGTCGATGAGCGTCGACTGAAATAGGTTTGCCAGAGCTATTGCCAGCTGCGGTGCTTGAATAAGGAGGCAGATGCACTCTTCTGGCTCTAGTATACCTCAGTGGAACGGGACATGCACTGCTACAGTTACAATGTTGACGATTCCTCCAAAAAATTGGAGCCAGGTGTGAGTCAGTATGGTATAGTGCAAGTGTGGTAATCCCAGCCATTCTAGGGCCGGAGACAATATAATGCTCTATTAAGGATCTCTTGGACCTGTATTTAGCACTGTTGTTGATATTGCTCGAGAGCAACGCGAGCAATTACCTGTCAGTAGGGGTTACGAAGCCTGGATGGGTGTCGATGGGGGGAAAGTACCAGGCACAACAGCATTATGGGGCTTGAGCCATTACGAAAATAGGCGCTTCTGGCTCAAAGTTCCCTTGTTCATGATGGGACCTCCACTTCTTCAAGTACCGATTCAATGAGTTGCGCCGAAGTGATACCCTCAAGCATGGCCGATACGGCCGCAAGATCACTCCCATACTGCATACTTCTCTCGTCCTCTGCGGCTGAAATCGTAATACGATGAGGGTAAATCTTACGTGCAGCCAACGAAACCAGGGGCGGTGAGACGAACTCCAGACCATGCAGAGGGGCTAAGCACCTGACTAGGAGATTGAAGTGCTGGGTGGCCCGTGGGGAAATCCCTCCAGCAACAGCCCGATGCATTCGGAGGAAGGTCACTAAGTTCTGGAGATATGCCTTAACCTCGGCACTAATGATGGCCTTTTCGCCCAGCTCGGCCAGCTTTCGAACATCCTGTATAGCACAGTCAGGTCTAGAAGCAAGCCCTCGAGGATAGGGTTTGCCACCTTTGTTGCGAAGAGGAGCGTCCGCTTGGTCAAGAAAGACGACTGCGCAACCGCAGAGCGATGCACGACTGAGGATAGAGATGCCCGATCGTCCTCAACCCATTCGGAACCTTCTTCCAGATTGGCAAAACCGTCGTCTGGATCATGGTAATGTGAGATAAAGATATGGTCGTTCTGGTCAAGGTCAGCTGGACGGCCGCCAGTAACGGTATCACACCGAGGTCTACCAGATGGTGCACCAAAGCCGGATCCGTAGTTGACTTAATGAATACGAGAAGAAACGGCTTCGGTGCTGTATGAACGGCTGTATGAGTGAATATCCGCTTTGTACGAAGGAGCTGAGGGAATAGTGAGCATGTGTACAACTCTCATGATGCACGAATGCTTGCCTCAAGAGCCTGGATCTGAACCTGCTCGCTGGCCGTCGGCAATCCTCTGATTATGACTAGGTTGGCAATGCTTCGCTCCTCTTGGCGCATACCATCCTTCGAGACGTCCCGAGAGCTCTGATGCACCCGAAAATTAGCACTGAAACGAACGAAAAACAGCAGATGCTCATTGGCCAAAGGAACATTACAAGATATGTCGTTGGAAGTCCATGCGCTCAGAGGATAACGGGAGCGAATTAAGAAGAGCAAGTCAGCATGCCTATTTGGGCACCGTTCCAGGATAGAAACGACGCTTGCAGAAAGAATACTCCGGCTTGAAATAGACTACTCATATGTTTGATTCAAACATCACACAGAAAGAACGACCACAGAAAAAAAGGAACAGATTGATCTATTTTGCTTTCTTAATCTCTTGCCCGCACCAATCATGGCTTGATCTTTTCCTGGGCATGTCCGAATTCATTTCGTCGTTCTTCGAAAATAACAATTGAGAAGTCCATAGAATAAATGAGAATTGAGCCACTTCTTCGTTGATTATGTAATAAGAAAGCGAATAAGAAAAAGGCCACCCTTCGTATCGGCTACATCGGTCAAACATCTAGTGTTGAAAGCTTACTTGAATGGAGTCAAGGTCCTCGTTGACGTGTTCATTGCCAGTGGCCACGAGGACGCCATCACTGAAGTCTTCGAGGGAGGCTGACTGATCGCAATGAATCACAGTATGGGACAGGCCGAAGATATTTGAAGCAATCTGTCGGGAAATTCTCAGCCAAAGCAATCATGAGCATCGAGGACCGTACTAGTCGAAGTTCTTGTTCCAGTGGCTCCAGATCATCCAGTTCTGCTTGGATGATACAATTTTGACTAGCTACAAGGCTCAAGAGGAGTGCGAGTTCGAGGTCCGTGAGTTCTTGCACCCTCTCTCGCAAATTAAGGCTCTCCATAGTGTTTGACCGGCTAAAGTCTCCGTTCTCTTTCACCGTTCATAGCTTCACAATCTTAGTCACTCTAGTCTTGTTCCCATAAATTTGTGAGTGATAATTTTCTCTTCTTAGTGTTTACTGTTCAAAATTGAAGTAGCAGGCTTCGGAGTTTGTTAATCACCGGTCACGCCCTAACCCCCTAGCGTGACTAGTAGGGCTGAAGCCCGTAGACCCCAAAACGGCGCCCTAGAGCTGTCGCCTAAGCAGCGACAGCTCTAGGGCGCCGTTTTGGGGTCTACGGGCTTCAGCCCTAACAGTGGACGGTTAGGAAGTTTGGACGGTCCGAGGGCGCATGGTCCCATGTAAAGTAACTTCACCATACTTCATAGCATTGGTGGCATGTTCCCTAGGTCTCGGGCTGATCACTATGCTGAGACTGCCCAGAACTTTGTTCCAGACCAATGTCAAATCCTACAGCTGGATGGGAGAGGGTTGGTGACCGATTTTACCGCAAAATCAAGCTCTACGATGCAGTATTCGACCACGATCTGGAGCTTGAGAACTATGTTATAGCAGGTGCTCCCTTTGCAGGAGCAATTGGTACTTAAGGAGAGCTTGATCAGTGTAGATACCAATGGCTAATCGGGCTCAGCGCTTTACAGAGACGAAGACAAGCTCCATACATATCGTGGATCCCAAGCCTCCAAATCCAGCATTGATATCTACAGCTGCGCTGGGAAATTTCTAAGGAGAATCAATGTCCGTGGCATCCAGCGAATGCTATGCTTTGTTGCTGATGTCTTTAGTGGGACAAAGGCTCGATACGAGGGCTCGGATGGTCAGAAGATGAAAAGTTACTTGTAGTGACAGAGGATGGTACTGTGAGATGCTACTATGACCTGCAAGGCGACTTCACCCAATTCTCACTCGGCAACGTACGTTCGACGTTGAGATGACATTAAAGAATGAGACTGATCAGCGAAGCACTAGGGCGCTGAAGAACATGGAGTGAAGGCCTGCCGCTTTTGGTCGAATGGTTTCGTTGCCATTCTGTCGAACAATCTCCTCATCGCCGTGTCACATTACAACGAGCCTCGACCGAAGCTTCTTGCGGTTCCTCCTGAAGAGCTAGTACATTCATGGACCGTGATACCGCCAGCGTACACCCTCTCTCGATCCGTAGAGGTTCTTCTTGCCATTGGCCAGACAATATATGTAGTTGATTCTACCGAAGCAGAAGATCGGGTACTTCCAAACGGGCCATTCAAACATGTGGGCGTGTCTCCGAACGGACTGTACGTGACACTCTATACAGAAGCCGGCAAGGTCTGGGTGATCACGAGCGACTTTCAAAACAAGATTGGTGAGTACGAGTCGAGAGCTAAAACTGTGCCAAAAGATGTTCAATGGTGTGGAAACGACTCCGTGCTTCTTGCATGGGAGGACGAAGTTCATATGATTGGGCCCAACGGCGCTGTTTCGAGATACTACTACGATGGTTGGGTCCATCTACTTGCAGATGTTGACGGTGTGCGTTTATTAACGAGTGATGTATGCGAGTTCCTGCAGAAGGTCCCAGACACTACAGAGAACGTCTTCAAGTTGGGCTCAACATCTCCAGCCTCTGTGCTTCTAGACGCTGTCGACCAGCTGGAGAAGAAGTCGCCCAAAGCAGATGAGAACATCCAATTGATTCGACCGAATCTACCCGACGCTGTAACAGCTTGTGTCCAGGCAGCCGGTCAAGAATACAGTAAGCACTGGCAGAAGCAACTGTTGAAGGCAGCCTCGTTCGGGAAGTCAGTCCTGGATTTATATAGCAGCGATGACTTTGTCGATATGTGCGAAAAGCTTCGAGTACTGAATGCTGTCCGCGATTATCGCATTGGGCTTCCTCTCTCATACGAACAGTACGAACGACTTACCTCGGAGAAGCTCATACAGCGTCTAATGAATCGACGAGAGTATTGGCTTGCTATCCGAGTATCAGACTATCTCCGCATCCCAACCAACAACATCTATGTCCACTGGGCATCTCAGAAAGTTCGTAATTCTAAAGCGGACGAAGACACAATTTGCAACACGGTTGTAAAGAAGCTTGACAACAAACGAGGCATCTCCTTCGAGCTTATAGCCCGCGCCGCCTACGACGAAGGTCGCAGCCACCTCGCCACTCAACTTCTCAACCACGAATCTTGTGCTGGCAAACAAGTTCCCCTTCTGCTCTCAATGTCCGAAGACGAACTCGCCCTCGACAAAGCCATCGCTTCCGGCGACACCGATCTCGTCTTCTTCGTCCTCCTGCACCTCAAAAAGACCCTTCCCCTCGCCACCTTCTTCCGCCTCCTCACCAACCGCCCCGTTGCCACCGCTCTCGTCGAATCCTCAGCCCGCGATCAAGACCAATCCCTCCTCAAAGACCTCTACTATCAGGACGACCGGCGTCTCGACGGCGCCAACCTCCTCTTCTCGGAAGCACTTGCCCAAACAGCCCCACAGACAAAAGTCGACAAGCTCAAACTCGCCAGCAAGCTTCTCGCAGACGGCATCAAAGATCCCACCGTCTCTCTCTATCACAAATCCTACCAAGAAGCCCAAGCACTCATCCGCCTCCAAACATCCCTCGACAACGACTTCCACGCCGGCGAAAAAGTCTACATAGGCCTCTCCCTCAGCGCCACCCTCCACCGCCTCATCCTCACCGCGCACAGCAAACGCGCAAACAAAATCGCCTCAGACTTCCGCGTCGCTGACAAAACCTTCGCCTGGATACGCCTGCGCGCCTTGGTCGCCAAGCGTGACTGGACTGAGCTCGAGGAAATCGCTTCGAAGAACAAACGCAGCAGTATTGGCTGGGAGCCGTACTTTAACGAAATCCTGGGAGCGGGTAACACGAAGCTCGCTGGTGGGGTGTTTGTGGCCAAGTGTACCGGGCTGACGGTTAGGGAGAGGAGTGAGATGTGGGTGAAGTGCGGCATGATTGCTAGAGCTGGAGAGGAGCTTGCGAAGGCGAAGGATGTGCAGGGGTTGGAGGAGTTGAGGGGACGGGCGAGTGGGAGTGGGGTGGCGGAGATTGATCGCTTGATTGGGGGGTTGAGACCGAAGCGGTAGGACGTGTCCCTGTTTATAAGAATATGAAACATATGCAATAGCCGAGGTGGCTGAAAGAGAATGGGGCGAGCTCAATTCTGACAATGGGAATCCATGTTCCGATGCATTTATCTACTGATTGACATACACCCTAGCGCCTTGCTAAAACGTCGATGCAAGGTCAGTATGTACAAACAGAACGCAGAATGCAGACCAGGTATCCTACCCTTTTTGATAACCGCACCGTCAACATCCATCCGTACGCCGAGTCGAAAAAGCTTCTCTGACTTCTAATCCATCCCTGGCAGAAAATCCAACCTCAATTCGCCCTCAACTCCCCCAAAGCCGTCCTCTTCCTCCCCACATCAAATCTCTCATGATCATTAGCGACCTTCCTCCTAAACAGCCCCAAATCCTTCAACAATTCCTCCATATGCGCCTGCATTTCCACCGCATCTGCATTAGTCCTATCATCGTCATAGCCACTATCATTGTCCTCTTCGTCGTCAGGCTCCGGCGTATCTTCATTGTCCGCTTCTTGCATGTCTGGAGTTGCTACTCTGCCATCTTTCATAGAAATTGCGGAGGTCTTGCTAAAATTGCGGGTAGGTGCGGCGACAGCGATGGGATTTTTGAGGCTTTCGACAGCGAGTTTTAGGTGAAGGCGCAATGCATCATTCTGTTCGACGAGTTGGCGGATCTTGCTTTCGCCTACTAGGCGCTCGTCTTCCATCATTCGCTGCATCCGTTCGACCTTTGTCTGGTACTCTTCTAATTTGTCGTCCCTAGCTCCTGCACTCCTGTCTGCAGCTGCCACAGCTTCCCGGCCTCTGCTGTTCTTCTCACTTGTCGCTTGATTAGCTACTGATACTTGCAGCTGCAGTTCGCGGATTGTGTTCTGCATCTCTGCGATTTGGGCATCTCGCTCTGCGGCTGAGACGGAGTCTTGGTTGACGATGGCACGAGTGCGGATGTGTTTCGCTTGATCAGCGTACCGGAGTGTGGAGAGCGTTTCGTCGTAGTCTGAGGGTGCTATGCAGGCTATCATTGCAGTCTTGCTGTTTCCGCCCAAGCTGTCTTTGAGCAGCCAAGTGAGGATTGAGTCTCGGTACGGTACCACATCCTTACTACGAGTCTTGCCTCCGTTATGGACACGGCCGTGACGAGGATCCGCCAACGCTGCAATGACACGTCCAAGAGTCGTGAGGGACTTGTTAATGTTGCTCCCTTCTCGAAGACGTGCACCGGTAGCCTCTGTGGCTTTTGCACGCTCGCTACCTGCCAGGTCCACAAGGCGTATACGAGCAAGGCGTTCAGTGGTGCTGTCTGTAGAGAGGTCGTGGTGGATCTGCTTAAGCATGATGGTGAAGACTGCGTGGGAGCGTGATGACGAGTCATTCATCTTTGTCGAAGCAGTCGTACGGCTGGCATCGCCGAGGCGCATAAAGCGAAGGAGCTCAGCATAGTTCTTGACAGGAAGATCTGTGAGGTCCTTGACGTAAGGGCCCTCTGTTGGTGATTCGCGGATTTTGAGGTAGTAAGGATGCTTTTCTGAAGATTGGCTGGGAGGGGCCAGGAGATCGCGGACATGCTCATTGTAGACTTCGAAGTAGGAGACGCGGACGGTATAGGAGATGTGTGGTGAGACGCTGGATTCTATGCGCTGGAAGAGATCTTCGCATGTCCGAGGGATAAGACCTGGCTGCATGGGCGTGCCCATCATTGTGTATGATTTTCCAGAGCCAGTCTGGCCGTAAGCGAATATGCAAGTATGGTAGCCCTCGAAGTTGTGGTCCAAAAACTCCTCTCCAAGCGCATTGTAGATGTCTTCTTGGTGGGCGTAGTGCTCATCTTCTGTATTGTGGGACCAGAACGAGTTGTCGAAGGAAAAGTTCTTCTCTTCCATGATTTTTCGGCTCTGTGTACGCGCATTGGCAGCATCGGTAGCGTTGGGTATCAATAACTTGGTAGCTTGGCCATCTGAGCTCATCTCGACGAGACATTCTGCTCCTCGTTCGACCTCTGAAGCGCTGTTAGTCAATAGGCCTTGAAGAGTATTTGAAGGACACACCTCGGGGCAGAAAGCCTCTAACTCTGACTACCACCCTCACGTTTCCTCCCCCATTATCTGGCGTAGCTCCACCCATTGGTATTTCTGCTGATTCTCTCGAGCGTAGGGAAGGTGTTGATGCAGAAGACTTGAGCTGCCGCACCTCAGTAGCAACGCCAGGGAAGCCACGAGGGTCTAGCGCCATATTTTCCAAGCGTTGTGCAATGTCACAAAAGAGCTCGTGGTATCGCAATCGCTGAGATACATACATTTAAAAGTCGGTCGTCATAAAAGTAAACATAGAGATGATCTGCGACAGGGATTCTTGTCGCGGCGCTACGCGAGTCAGGGCCAATGAGACGTGACACACCGCGTCCAGCTTTCGATCGCATGCAGTCATGGGAATCGTCGACTGTCTAGCAGGTGATGACTTCCCTGTGCGTTTGCAGAAACATACAATGGGCAAAAGTCTAGAAGGCTAGAGGGGGCACAGGGTACTTCCCTGCCGCAGTCATGCATCTTCTACGCGAATTGATCCTCCGTTTTTTATAATTCGCGATCTTGATGAGAAAGGCACAAATATGTCGAGAGTGATTAGATTCGAAGCATATACAGATCTTCTTTCGCTCATATGGGCCCTTTCTGATATCAATTGTGTCTGCCATTGCTTCTCCAGATACCCAATACATGACAGCCTTTCCACCACGGAATTTCAGCAGACTTGGGGACGTCTAGATCTATGCCTTGGAACCCTTTGCCCCACCATGACTGAGACCCTCGATTGGAAACGTTTCTTGTAGGATCTGTTGCATGATTCCTGTTCATCAAAGATACCCACTGTCACGTCAGTGAGCCATGAGTCGGCGTGAACGAAGTCAAGCATATCAGTCTCTCCATCGATGGTTCCATCTCGCGGACTAGACTCGTCATTGCAAAGCCCAGCCCTTTGCGATCTAAAAGTCATCTCCTCCTCCCATTGAATTGCCTCCACCATCTGTCTAAATTCTTTAGCCTTCACTCTAGTCTCATCTATCTTTTCCTGCTTCTTTTCTTTGCTTCAATCGAAGGAGCCGTCTGCTTTCTCCTCTTCAGCTTAGCAAACAGATCTATCATCGGCAACGGGCTCTCACGAATCAGCGGTCTCGGCCTCATCAACTTCGGTCTATGTACCTCAATGTTCGCGCTTATTCTTTGAATGAAGCCAGGTGCTGGATACGTCGCCCACCTATCGATGTTCGCAATGAAGTCTACGCGACTCAGGTACGTAGGCATTGCATCCGTCTCGGGATTCTTCGGATAAGGGTGCATCGAGATCGCGATGGATCCAGTCACTCTCATATTGGAATATCAATTGACGCAGACCTCGCAGACTTCGTAGTCTGTCTTGAGTAGCCCCGCCTCTTTATATGCCGAGCGAAAAGCCACAACAAATAGACACAATCTCGTGCCTACAAGAGGGGCAAATCGACTTGAGAAATGACCGCAAGCAAATCGTTGCCACGCTCAAAGTTGAAGGTGTTGCGCTGGTAGTAGGTATACCACGCCTCAAAAAGTTACTGGCGACAAGTAGCCAGTATCGCGAGACATGTTTGCGGCTTTTCCAGTCCCATATTCGTGTGAACGGATAGATTATTTTCCTTAGTCTGATACTCTTCTACCTATTTGCGATAGACCTCAGGCCTTTGGGATGATCCAGCGTGGGGACTCTGGAACGTTCACTGTGAGAACATAGTTGTAAATCGACTCGCGGATTTCTTGTGGGAGAGAAAGTAAGCGATAGGGTGCATGCGACATGATAGATACTGATAGCTAGACCGTGGGGTATTGATGTCTATACCTATAGCGAAACGTCATGTCTCTAAGATCAGGTCAATATGGTGCTAGAAGAAAGAAGTACGGTCAGAGTACGAGTCAGAACTCGGGAACTAAGAAAACGTTGCCTCAAGATCATGAACATTTTTGTTCAAGCTTTTTGATTCACCGCTACCTTAGGCTAGTAATATTAAGGCACGTAACTTTCTCCAAGCTCGTATGGCTCAAGCGCATGATTGTAGAAAAATCCCTTGAAGGTACGAAGCATGCATGCCATTGATGGATATCTCAGTTTTCCTGGATATCTCCCTTTCCCTAGCTAACGCCGATCGCCTGCTATGCATTGCTCTCGATATCAAGACATTCCATTGAATGATCACCGCCGAATATATTGCCAGAAAACCTGTAGCGGCTAACGAGCGCCAAGCTTTTCGGTGGTGAAGTCCCAGAGTTGACGGACCAAACCATCGGGAAGGGTGTAGAGGTCGACCTGGAATTCGCCTTCTACACAACGCCGTAAGCCCTACCATCCCACACAGATCGGAGCAAGTGGAACTTACGGTCGACATCGTTCTTAGTCCAGCTGTCCGGGGACTTGTTGTCGTGGATCATCTGGACGATGACCAGGAGGTCATCTTCGTTCATCTTTTGAAGATTGTCGGCCAACTTCTCCATGTCGATCTAGGTAGCAGACATGTTAGACCCTGCAATTAGAACAGGGCATGCCGGGCGAAGACAAACCCCTTTATCAGGTCTCTTTTTCTTCTTTGCAGACTCATCCCGATTCTTGATGCCATTCGTCTCCCCGGGGACTGGTCCCGACTCCTTCAGTCTGTCGAGAAGGTTTGGCCTGGGATTCTTGAAGGTCTGCCGCAGACTTAGCGCGTTTCTTTGCCCAGATGCTTGAGCTCGAAGCAACTTACGACCATATGCTTGGTCTCGTAGTGCTCGTTCTGAAAGTTCAGGTCGTGTGGAATTACATGCTGGCCTCCCTGGTCGATTCCCGTCAGGGTTATGACCATATCGAATTCACCCCATCCTTCCTCTTGAATGCGGAATGGAGCGCGCTTGAACGCTGTGTACAACATTCCTATTTAGCTTACACTTCTTCAGAAGAACGAGGGCTAGTATGAAAGCGGTCACGTACATTGAATTTGGCGATCCATGAAGGTCTCGTGCAGCTTGTAGGACGCTTTGTCGAAGACGTTGGCGGTCATTCTGTTGCCATCGGGACCAACGAGGTAGATTTCGATGCTCCATTTGCGCAAGGGCATCTCCTCCGACGTGTTACCACTACATGAATCATAACCATTAGCGAGATTCTGTGAAGTGGGGCGTCAAATGATCTTACACAACTTTCTGATCAGTAACGATCAAGATCTGACGCTTTACCTGTGGCATTGTCGGTGGTCAGCTTTGTGCGCATAGTGATAGACTACAATGTTGGAAAGGGGTGGGCTCTTACTTCTGGCATGGTTGCGAGTCCGAAGGGGTGCCAATTGAGAAGAAGGTAAATTGACAACACGGTGGATGTGAGTCGAGCTCGCTTCACATCGAGTCTCAGGGCCGGTACGCTAGTACGGGGCGGACCGGCTGTTTTCGGGTAGTCCAATCCGGAAATAGGCTAGTCTATGAGAGAGGGCGAGCTTACTTTAAGGTAGACCAGGACTTGATGTTTATGGGTTACGCATTCCAACAGGATGGGATTGCTTATTAGGCAAACGGCTCCTAACTGCTCCTTCACATTGTGTCGAGCATCCCTCCACGTCTTTCACCAAAGTGAAATGCAATGTTTGAAGCATTTCTTCACGCCTTTCATCGAGCATTGGAATGTATGCTTAAGTTTGTGTGAAGATCAGGGCAGCCACCTGCCTCCCTAGTCGCGATGTGCTCTTCACCATTTACCCGAATCCAAGGTTAGGCGGACATAGAATCCTCTCGGAGGTAGCAAGCATCGCTAAAATCATTATCATCTCTTGCAGCTTACTCTTCACTCATAGACGACTGAAATCCGATCTCCATTTCCTGCTCTAAAATTCAAGTAGAGTGAGACTCGCTAGGCTGGGCTACGACGACTACTGCTACCAGTGGTGATGATGCTCTACAAGGTATCCTCTAATTATGTGATTGCTTTGTCTGTTTCTCGCTATGTAATGTGACAAGCCCGTCATTAGTCAGAGCTGCTGGTTTTCTACCTTTACTATGTTCTAGTTCATATTCGTGACGCCACTTTGGAGACTATTGGCGTGGTTGATGTTGCTCTATGTTGTTCGCCCTTCCTTCGTTGATGTGGAGAAAGAAGGAAGGCACAATAAGCTTCCTAGAATCTCAAAGAGTGTCGAGCGACTGGCTGCACTGAAGGCAATGTTCGCTCTGAAACGTCAAAACCTGGCACTTCGACTACAGAAATCAATCTTCGTTACAGTGTTGAATCTGGTTGTGGGTATTGAAAAAAATTTGGAGCTCCATTACAAGAATTCAAGGAGTCACAGAAACCCAAACGAAGGGGTCTGACGCCTGATCATATGAAGTTTAAGCCCCATTGTGAACATTATAAATCGCTGTGATGAGTCATCCGGAGTCAGCCTAGAGTCGAGCCACGTATCGAGAATAATGCGTGATAACACCTACACCAGTGAAGAATGACATGGGCGGCTGATTCATAGGGAAGATAACAGTGTCGTTCACGAGGCAAAAGTATCAAAGTTAATTGGCCGTTGGAAATGCACGTTCACTCGTGCACTTCATCCTACAACAGTGTTACAAGGCTGCAGCGTTACTTATGAATGTCTATAAGTACCGGTGCCCCCAGACCTTCAAAGCTTTCTTTTCAAATCATTTTCTGCCCTCACTGGATACAAAACACTGTAGCTACCTCATTTTATTACATCAATACATATATACATGCAAACTTGGAGACTGTTACTCAGTCGCGATCACAGCTATACACCACGGCCAGAAGAGGGTTCACGTTTGCCATAGCAAGCATCCAAAGAGGACTGTGATTGTTCCGCCTCCAATACCGTCACGCAGGCCCCTTCTTTGCGTCAGTAAGATGACTCTCCACCATTTCAGCTGCCAATCACAGGGAACTAGGCAACCTACCAGATCCAAGGCTCGACCTCGCTCAAGAATGAGACCGAGGACAACTGTACGGAGCTTCTCTTGGGAATGCATAATCATCTGGAAGACTGGTGACAGCGCGTTTGGGAACGGGGCCTGGCCACCGACGGTCAAGTCCACCGTATCGAGGACCAAATGTTCATCAAGCGAGACGCTGCCGATTTCGGGTTCACATGGCAGAGTCAGCGCTGCCCTCATGGAGCGCATGGCCCTTCTACTGGCGAGCGAATCACAGTGCTTCCCTGGTATGTAGGCCTTCCCGACGATAACGAGCACTTTGAGGTCCTGGAAGCAGGTACGCGGACTCAGCTCACGATAGCGCATCGCGATTTGGTAAAACTTCCGGCGACGCCCTCAGGCCATGCTAATCTTTTCGGTTGCATCCCCTACCGCTTCCCGGCAGCCGTGGAGATTACTGGCGCCAGTGCTCTTGCCGACGCCATCCTCGGCAGATTGTCCTATGATTCCCCACTGGTGCTCAGTGAATTGAGCGTGTTGTTTGGATCCGACGAGGGAGCAAGGCATACTTATATTGAGAAGACTGGGGCACACACTATGGCCGCCGCTGCTGAGTCGTTGGTGCTTGTTTAAGGAAATGGCTTCAACAAGCCATCATCGAAAGTATTAATACCTCCTATCTCGATACTTGGGCTAGACAGTTTTAACTAATATTAGGCGATGACTACTGCTGCTTGGACGGGTCTTGCAGCGGTTGAATTGCTCCTTGACTGGAAAATATTGAAGGAGCCAGCGGCTTTATATACTCCGGTTTCGCGTACGAATGCCGGTTTTTCCTTACGACGCAGCGTTTTCAGAAACTCAAAACGCCGGGCTCGCTCTGGACCAGGTGGGGGGACACAGTCCTCGGGTGATAGTTCTAGTGAACAGCTCGTCTTCGACGGTTACTTCCGCCTACATTTCGATTGTTTACCGATATTGCCTGGCGGGCGGTAGGTCATGGGAAAAGGTACGAAGACGATTATGCCAGATCAGAATGTAGACATTCTGTTAGTTGCACCCAGTTCAAAACACAGGAAATGACTTGCTCCTGCCCACGTGGACTTAGCACAGACGTTCTAACACCCGACAACTTCCAAGCATGGGAAGGGCTGGATATACTATGAATACGCCAATCACGGCGCACTCTTCGATAGGTAAGCAGCCTTTCCCTGCCTTCTCGCGAATGTTGTCTAAAACATTCACCTAGCTTCTACAACAACAGTACTAGCAGCCAACACCGGGAGGACTTCAGCTACGTCCACAACTACACAAATGGATGTGGATTTCAGACTGTGCCAATCTGGTACATTTATGGCGCCAAGCCGAGATCGACTGAAATCGATCATGGTGCTCTTCCCTAATTGTACCCATGTAACCTTCGCCCCGCCCTATCTCAATATCATTCGTACCTTTCCACCTCGCAATCCTTGGCCAGTCTCGCAGTATCGGGCTTCAACGTGTTTGTTTTGGCACTCTTCCTCGCTTTAACCCTTACTTCAACCACGCCTGGCAACGCTCCTCAGCCCTCGAATGGCATACCAGAAGCGTCTTCAAGCCGAGCCACAGGCTCAGATTCAGCTATCAAGCTCTCTTGCAGGTGTTCCAGTATGTTTCACCACGGACAATTATGGAACTTCGTTCGAGGTAGACCTCTGAAGAAAGGGAAGAAGAAGGAGGCCCTCAAAATCAAGGTCCAGATGACCAAGACCGGACCCAAGAACGCGATACAGAAGACTAGGAAGGGCAAGGGTACGGAGAAGACAACATTGGGAAAAATGGATGATGCTGAATGGAGGGATAAGGACCATGACCAGCAGCAGCAGTAGTAGGAGGAGGAGGAGGAGGAGGAGGAGGACGGAGAGGACCACAATACACTACACATTCCCACCCCAAGGCAAGCAGTCCATACTTCAAATATGTCAGGTCCGACTCAAGGGAAATGCCAGAACTCGGCGGCAGTGAGCGTCGCCGTCCAGCTCCCTGCGGGATGCTGACTCGATTGCTGCAGCTCATCAATCGCAACGATCCAATTGGCAACCATATGATCAACCACGACAACCACCACGCCAACCACCACGACGAGGACGAGGAGGAGATGGGAGAAGCTGGCGACAACTGACCTTACCCTCTTTAACCCAAGGGGCCTCCAAGTGGAGGACCTGGTAATTATGAAAATGGACTTGGAGGAGACAGTATTACTTTGCCTTGAGCCTTCTTCGCTTTAGATCGAGGAGCTGGACGCGAGACTGGGTCAGAAGAGTGATTTTGCCAATTCCGACTCAGCCGCGCTGCATTTGAACAAGGCCTCTCACTCCGAAAAGACATTGTCGAGTATAGATCGTTATCTATTCAGCTTGGGTTCATAGATATGGAATGCATCGATAAAAATGACAAGATAATTAGCATGCAGCAGCAATAGCTTTACTTCTTCAAGGTAGCAGATCAGGACATTAAGCCTTGGCAAAAATCAACGTCAAATTTGGCACACGGACTGTGGCAAGGCCAGGACTCTGTAAATGTTGACTTGGAGATTACTCTTCCTATCCCCATTGCCATTATCTGTAGTACATAAAGCTTTCAGACCTGACTACAGCCTTTCTTTTAGATCCGCATAGCACCACCAACTTCTCAACCTTCATGGCTTGCTCGAGCTCAATATTTCCTCCTTCAAAGTATGGTGGAGTGCGTATACACCAACTTGATTGCTTGACCAAGCATGCTACCACCATTTCGATGGACTTGTCAAGCTTGGTGTTGCATATTCTGCCATACCGCGGAGCATGGACATGCTACTTCAGATGCATTCTCAAGCATGAAACATTCAATTCCACCGCTCAGTCGAGGAGCTGATGGTGCTTTCTGGTGGATTGAGGCTTTCTTTTTAGTCATAATCTTTGTTCATTCGATCTTCTCTTTGGTATCTATAACCCCTCATTTCCTCAATCAAGATCCCCCAAATCATCACTGCCATAATCCGCCAAATCAGTCGAAGCCTTCGTCTCACCCACTTCCTTCAACGGCGCCCATTTAGGATCCGGCGTAGCCCCTTCCTTAGCCTTTTCCTTCTCCTCGTGGGCCGTTTTTCTGGCATCCGCTGCTTTCTTCTTCGCTTCTGCCTTAGCTTTGATCTCTGATGCTGTTGCTTAATCCGCCTTTGTTTTGGCTTCCGCATCTGCTTTCACTCTCGCTTTCGCTTCCGCTTCCTCTTCTACTTTAGCTTTTTCTTCTGCGGCTGCTTTAGAGTTCTCCTCTTGGGCCGCGGCTTTCGCTGCGGCTTCGCTGTCGTTGGGGACTTTTTCGACTGTTTCTGTGACGGTTTCGGTCACTGTCTGAATGAGTGGTTGTGGTCTTGCTATTGGTGGTTTCGTTCTTCGGAGCCACAGCGGAATTGTCATATTGTACTGAGGCTGGTTTTCGGCAGCTGGCTTTTCCTGGCCTGTCTCGGAATTGGGTAGATCATCCCCCACTGTCTTATTATCAGCAGTCTTGGACAGGGCTGAATCAGAAGTCTGAGCTGCTGGCTCGTCTTCCTCAGACTCCTGAGATGTGTCTCCCTTTAACAGAATTCTCCAGTTGATCTTTATGCGCCTGCTGCCAATCCTCGACTTTCTTCTTTTCCTCCTTTTCCTTCTCCGCCTCAGCTGATTTGGTCTCTTCCGTCTCTTGAGCGGCGTTCGCATACTCTTGTTGTCCTTCCTCTTCCTCTTCTTCTAGCTTCTTCTTCTCTTCTTCCTGCTTCTTCTTCTCCTCCACCTTGGCCTTCTTCCCCTCATCAACCTCCACATGTACTGGCGCATCAACATGATCCGTCTTCCACGATCCCGCAAAATAATGATGTATCAGCTCCGTCCCATCCTGTTTCCCACCCGCCCATTCGACCTGATGACCAGCACCAAACGCCTGAATAGGCAGTATAACCACCTCTCCAATAAGTCTCGGTTCTCTGATCTTCGTAAAGTTGTGATAGGTAACATTCGAACCGGTGATATCCGACGCATAGTCAAAGAAAGCCCTAGTGAGCGCAGCTGGGCCGGTCGAGTAGAGCACGTCTTGTATTGTGTAGGTCAGGTCTGAGATAGATTTTTGTTGTGAGCCGGCTAGATTCTTGATGTTGTCGATCACGCGCTTGACGAGGAACCACAGAAAAGGCTGGTTGGGTTTTGACATGATTGTCCAGTTGACCAGTTGGAAGAGATCCGCTCCATTCGTAAACGTCCTGCCGTCTGGGCCATATTTGTTGTCGACCTCCACCCCAAGAACGATGCCTGCGCTGTCTTTGTACTGCTTCGGTACCCACGTACTGATTGGCTTGACGCAGCCCACGTCAAGATCATTATAGACACCACCATCGGCCAATAGTATGAGATACCGTATAAGATCCGATCGCAAAATATAGTCCTTAACCTCACTGTACATCTGCTCAATCTCCGGATGGCTAACATGGAAATGATCCTTGACATAACTCTCCATCATCTCATCCGTCAGCACCTCATGCCTATAATCCGGATTCAAATCCGACCACGTCTTCACGTGTTCCCTATCCTCATCGCCAATAGACACCACAGGGTATCTGCTCGTCTGCCATATCCTATGCGTCCAGTTCTGGCCTGTAGGAGTATCGAACTGGAAGTCTGAGGAATTGGGCTTTCGATGTATGAAAACGACACTTGGGCTGCCAAGCTTGTTCCAGTAGGTGTAGCTGATGATGACGACGAAGAGGGCTAGGATGGTGAAGGTCTTGACGAAGGAAGAGGGTCCTATGATTCCCATTGATGGCGAGGTAGACCTGGAGTGGCCCACGAGATCATGCGTGAAATTTTCTGGGGGCAAGAGTTATGGTACCTTCATAATGAGAGTAAATACAGCGACCCAATAACACCTAAAGAAACTACCCGCTTGGATGCAATAGAAAGCTTGAATCGTGATACTGTCATTAAGGGGAAACATTCCCATTGTTTCGAAGATCTAGCCGCTAAGCCACTAGGGCCACACAGACGCAGATTCTGTAAAGTATTTTGGTGGCGCTATTTCAGAAGTACCGTCTTCGCGGAAATCTGAGATACTTAGATGAGGGCTGAATTTGAGTAGAAGTAGTCTATAATGAAGCTATAGAATATATTTTGGTCTATAATGTTCACGGCGAGTTGAACTCCTAAAGAGCTATATTCGTGGAGCTAGAGATGGTAGAAGATAAAAAGATACTTCGTCGAGTGCTGGCGTATTTAAGGATTTGTCGTTGGATCCATCCTATCCAAGCTGTTCTCTGGTACGGACCTTCGAATATTCACCACGGACAGGACTTCAAGGTGTGGAGGCTCTGTACTCCGTACTCTGTAGAATAGCCTTGGACTGGGTCAATGCATTTAGAGAGAAATAAGCGAAAGGCTACCTCTCTTTGAATAATTGCAGTGAAGTCCAGTCAAATGTGGGTACAACGTTGTAAGGTTTTGATCTATACAGTCTCCATCATGCCCAATACCTACATAGGTAGAAGTCTCTTTCCTTGGTGTCTGTTCCCCGCTGTCCATTACCACTCAGCTCAGAGGACACTCTTCTATGAGAAACAATTGCACCTCCAATCCAACGATCGGGCACGAGCGCAGAGAGAGCATCTTGCCTCTATCGAACACAGGAATCTAGCCGCTGAAGAGAAGCCCAGAACCATTTCCATCAATGCTACACAGGCGAGCTTTAGCATACTGAAGACAGACGCGCATTGTTAAACACCTTGCCAAGCGCCAATGCTCGAGGACCAAGCATACATGCAATTCAGCCGTGTTCGTAAACTTGTACATGTTGACAGAGGAGTGACGGATCATCGTAAGGCTAACTTGCTGTCTTGAACTCCTCGCTTCAGCACATCATCGAGTTTCCATCGAGGTGGCTGGTAAGCGGCCTTCTTATGTGCACCACCAGCCTTCTCGGTCCGCTTCCACTCCTTCTCCATCTCTGCGGTGACACCTTCTGGTAGAGGCTCGGCACCACCAGCAATGCCAGACGAGAACTTGATTTGCAAAACACTCCCGATTTCATCGCAAGCTTCGAGGAGCCTGTCCAAGTCATCCTTCGTGTGTGCTGCAGACACACAAAATCGGGCTCTCGAGGAGACAAGAGGCGTGGCTGGGTAGCCAACTATAACGACCGAGATCTTGCGCTTGAGCATCTCATGTGAGAAAGCGGACATCTTAGCAGGATTATAGAGAAGGACAGGGATAATGGGCGAATCGTCGTGGCCGTAGACAATGAATCCAAGACGCTTCAATCCAAGTCGGAGATATCGCGAGTTGAATGCAAGTCGCTGGAGCCGTTCTTCGCCTTGTCCCGGAACAAAATCCCCGGCGATAATCCTGAGAGACAAGGATATTTGAGCAAGCACGGCTGGTGCTGGAGATTCTGCGTAGATGGTACCAGCATTCGTCAGCCTGAGCTTGTCAATGGTCGCCTTGTCACCTGCAACGTAGCCTCCATTGGCGCCGAACGACTTGGTCAGAGTACCCATTAGGATATCCACGTTCGAAGGATCAACGCCAAAGTAGTCACAGACGCCTTTGCCTTTAGGGCCAAGAGCTCCGATGGAATGTGCCTCATCGACGAAAAGGTTGAACTTGTATTTCTTCTTCAACGCGACTATGCCGGGTAGATTGCACATTGAGCCTTCCATTGAATAAAGACCCTCAACAACGACGAGGATCCGCTTCCAAGGCCGGTGTGTTCGGGGCTGTCCCTGAGAAATCTTCTCTCTTAGTAGTCGTTCAAGGTCTTTAACGTCATTGTGCTTGAACATCTCGATCATCGCTCCTGAAAGACGAGCACCATAGCGGATGGATGCGTGGTTGAGCTCGTCAGAAACGACCAAACAACCCTTGCCAATGAGGGCGGGAAATGCAGATGCGTTAGTCCCAAAGCCCATGGAGAAGATCATAGCTGACTGCTTGCCAACAAACCGAGCAATCAGCTCTTCTACCTCGGTATGAAGATCGGAGGTACCAACGTCTCCACGTGGGCTAGTCATAGATAGCCCGTACTTCTTGACGGTCTCCTCCACTGCGTCGGCACAAGGGCCCTCCGATTGTGCGAAACCTAAGTAGTTGTAGGAGCTCATGTTCAAGGTCTCCGTAGTCGTGCCAGTGAATTTGAAGTGGAGATTGTGGTCATCAGACTTGCGATCAATGAGTGTGATGTATCTTCCAGGTACCCCAGTGACAGGCCTCGCGAAACAATCATTGATTCGCATCTTCAATCGCCTGATGTAGAAATTGTCAAAGTCGCTGTTCAATGCCGCGTACCCATCATTTGCTTGCAGATGCCGGTAGTCCTGCTTCCGGAATCTCTTGCCGAAGTAGTCTCGCACATGACCAAATATTATTAGTATTAGGTAACTGATGTATGTCGTCAAAAGGTAGTAGTAGGGAGGCTCGTCCATGACTGGCGACGGAAGTTCGCCACCCTGGTGACGGCTGACGTGCCTGTGTGTATGGTGCCCCAATGGTCCGAATTGTGCATGCGCTTTCGCTATTCTGCGTGCCTCTGCCGGCGAAGGCGGCTGGAATAGTGTGGTGGGGGGTTCGTCCATATTCGCACTGTCTGCTCTTGCTGTAGACAGTGAGATGGTTGGCAATGACAAAGATGGAGAGCTGATCTGCTGCGAGGAAGGCGAGAGGTATGATTGCTGCTGCGCTGCAGCGGCGGCAAGAAGGGCCGCTGTCGCAGTCAGGGTCTCACTCTTCGGTCTTGGTGTAGTGGAGAAGAAATTGGGGAACTTCTTCGCCCTTGGCGATGTTGCTCTGCGAGGCAAGTCGTTCTTCTCGTTGTAAGTCGTGGTGGTGGTGGTGGAAGAGGGAGAGTTGCTCGCAAACGGGTTCATCAGCCTGCGAGACATGGCTGCGACCGTATCTGTGACGTTTTCTGTCATGCAATTGCAATGAGGAAGATCCAATTGAGAACAATTGAGAATCGCGTGACTTCTAAGTCTTGAAGTGGAGAAGGCCTTTGGGGCGTGACGAAATGTAGGGTGGCTAAGGCAAGTGGAAATGTGTCGTCCGCCTCTAGGCGATGTAGCAGGGCGAAGCAGCGGGCAGGATTCTAGTATTGTGTAACAGGGTGAAACGTCGAGGAAGGTGGCGGCGGAGTCATTAAAGGATCGATTAATGGGTTGAAGGTTGGGTAGCAAACGTCAAATACCGATTAATGCAGATTTTGTGGAAGCACGCGGAAAGTAGACTTTTTGTTGTCTTGCCCGAAATGCCGAACGATCCCAGTGATGATGACAATGCAGTCTTTGTTGCCAATGAAGTGGAAGTCCATTCGCTCCGGAAGTTGAATACTCGGATGAGTTAACGCTGTTTACTCAAGAGTATCACGAGCACTCTTCCGTGGTGTTCCGCTTGACGGAGGGTGGAATGAAATGCTCTCTCGATCTCGGTGGCGCCTTCTCTGTCGTGAATTCGAAGGCCGCAATTCAGGTCCGCTTCGCACCCACCGAAAGGGCTACAGTACAGGCGAGAGAGACAGTGGGCGACTTCGAAAGAGAGGAAGAAAACGGCCAGCTTAATAAAGCTGTCGCGTCAGGTTGGGAGAATATTAGTGGTGTGATGAATTTAGGCAAGGAAAGGAGTAGGGTCGGTCAGCAGCAAGAAAGACGAGATGCGGCCGCCAAATTGCAAGTCTTGGCAACAGCTTAGGGCCGAGCGAGGCTGGGTTCTCCAAGCGAGATTTGCAAACGTCATTCCATCCAGTGAGCGTCGACAAGCTCCATGCTCTGCATGACAAGACAACGGGAGGCTGAGATAGGATTCTGTTGGAGACGTTTCAAATTAGCTACATATTTGATAAGCCTTTTTTCTGAGCAGACTTGGCGAGCTACTGGTATTCAGCATGGACAACGCCAACCCAAAATTACTATGGACGCACAGAGATCCGAGCTCGACCCGTACCGATGCGTTCAGGAGACACGTTGAGTCCAAATACGATGTAACGTTTGAAGACTATGAAGAACTACGGCAGTGGTCTATCTCGAACATCAACTCCTTTTGGGAAGAAGTATGGCATTTTACAGGAATGAAGGCATCGAAGCCTTTCACAAAGGTATCTTTTGTAGTTTGCACTAATCAACTCTTGTTGCTGAGTATCTCAGGCTGTTGATGAACATGCTCCCATGTTCCCACGTCCACCCTTCTTCAACGATGCAAGGTTGAATTTTGCGGAGAATCTTTTGTACCCCGACTGCAAGCCAGAGGAAAATTCGTATGCCATCATCGAGGCCAATGAGGCATCACGAAGTTACGTTACATGGCGGGAGCTTCGAGAACGAGTGCGGCAACTCACCGCAGCAATTAGAAAGCTAGGCGTCACGGAAGGAGACCGAGTGGCTGGCTATGTTGCTAACCACTGCAACGCTTTGGTGGCTATGCTGGCTACGACTGCCATTGGCGCTCTGTGGACGGCGATGTCCCCAGATACCGGCGCTCATGCTGTTCTGGATAGAATCCAGCAGATCGAGCCTGTAATGCTATTTGCTGATAACGCAGTGATGTACAATGGTAAAGTACATGAGGTTCACAGCAAGATAAAAGATATTGTAACGAAGCTTCCACATTTGAAGGCTTGTGTGCTTTTCGAGACCATCCCTGACTACGAGATCGATCTCACGGGCATCCCCATAGCTAAGGGAAAACTCTGCGGTCATGCAGAATTTGTCCAGTCAGCTCCAGACGAAGGGAGGCTCGAATTCGTGCAATTGGAGCCAGATCATCCAGTATACATCTTGTATTCTTCAGGAACTACCGGAAAGCCTAAATGTATTGTTCATGGAGCAGTGGGTACATTAATCCAGCATAAGAAGGAGCATGATATCCAGTCGGACATCCGGCCTGGTGACCGCCTTTTTTATTTCACGACGTGCACCTGGATGATGTGGCATTGGCTGGTATCAGGCCTAGCAACTGGCGCTACACTTGTCCTCTACGATGGATCACCGTTTCGACCATTGGACAAGGAAGGTAGAGGAGAAATGGCTATGCCGCGTCTCATCGAAGAGCTTTCTATTACCCACTTTGGCACAAGCGCCAAGTATCTTTCTGTTCTGGAGCAAAAAGATGTTCGGGCCAATCAATTGGCCAATCTTAAGTCTCTGAGAGCTATTTACAGTACTGGCAGCCCGTTGGCTCCTTCGACATTTGAGTACGTTTACCGAGCATTTGGTCCAGACGTCAATCTCGGAAGCATCACTGGTGGTACAGATATTATTTCGCTCTTTGGGGCACCCTCCCAAATTTCTCCGGTCTACGCAGGTGAGATTCAGATTCGTGGTTTGGGTATGGCGGTAGAAGCATGGGATTTCCAGGGCAAGAACGTCACCGATACTGGTGAACCTGGAGATCTTGTTTGTGTGAAACCGTTTCCTTGTCAGCCTGTCAAGTTCTATGGTGCCGAAGGCGACAAGATATACAAGAAAAGCTACTTCGAAACATTTCCTGGGGTCTGGCACCACGGGGACTTTGTTCGTTTGAACCCTCACACGGGTGGGCTTGTCGTGCTAGGACGGAGTGATGGCGTCCTGAAGCCCGCTGGTGTACGCTTTGGAAGCTCTGAAATCTACAATGTCCTCCTAGAAAGCTTTTCTGAGATTGAGGATGCACTATGCATAGGAAGGAGACGAGAGGCAGACACAGACGAAGTCGTTGTTCTATTTATCAAGATGGCTCAAGGCTCCAAGTTTTCTGAGGACTTAGAAAGGAGCATAAGGAAGGTCTTGAGGGAACGGCTAAGTGCCAGACATGTGCCAGGTATCATCGATGAGTGTCCCGAGATACCAGTCACTACTAATGGCAAAAAGTGAGTCTATAATCCACGCTAAACTACCGAGACTATGCTGACCATCTGCCAAGAGTCGAAGTCGCGGTCAAGCAGATCCTGTGTGGTACCAATGTGAAAACGTCTGCTTCTGTCGCGAACACTGAGTGCCTTGACTGGTATCGCGATTGGATTGCGAATCATTGAGGTGAGATATATTCGGAGCTGGAGTGTATCATCTTGATCCAGCAGCGGAGCCCTTAGCCCAGTCCTCGATCAATGTGTTACATACACTGCCTGTTTCCCCACGTGTCACACTCGAACTATCGGAGATCACGCAACTACGGTGCAGTGTAGAGCATTTGGATGAGTCTGATGCTATAAAGATCATTTTCACTATATTACATGCGTGGTCCAATCCGAATTCTGTGCGTCGTTGGGATTATTACCTCGCAAATTGGCACGAAGGATATTCAAGGTAGACGATACTGAGAAGACAGGATCACAGCTTTATTATCAGCATTCTGTACTTGTTCTCAGGAGCGAACACGGCTCGAGGGAGGAATATGTCTCTAGCTATTTCAGAGACTAGTGTACTTGTAGATGACTTACTTATCGGAGCCTTTTTTGAAATCGGGCTATCTGGACCACCCTAGTCAGATGTTGTTACGAGAGATTACTCATATGGAAACAATCACCAAAACAATCCCATTATAATAGAAGTCTTCTTTTCGATGAGAACATTTCCTGGAAGAGTTCCATTGCAAAGCTAACCCGTGGTGCAGTGCATAAGGATGAGCTGATCGAGGAGAACCTTATTTGAGCAGCTGCCATCCCCTCTCTTTGACCTTTGCTCTTCTTTTTCTATCTCTACGTGAGCGATACAGAAAGCGATATTTCTCTTCCTGTCATTATGTCAACATATGTGTTACAACCTGGCATCATTGCCTTCTTGAAGCAAGTGGCCGCAAACATCGACCCGAACCTCTTAAAGCATGCTGGCTGTGCAATGTGAAACCCGAATCCTACAAGCTGTCCTTGATGTCCATTCATATATAGATGGCAGCAAATGTCTCTTCACTAACACACATCATGCCGAGACCATTCGAAGTAAATGAAGAAGGCAGGTATTATCAACTCATACCGACTATACCTTTTGCCCGCTCCACCAGACAGAAGCCCAGAAGGTCACACTCTCGTCCAATCTACCCATTGACTTTGCTGACCTTCAACCAAGATGGCCTCTTGCTCTACGCTTCATAAAGGGTGCTATCCACCGTGCTATCATATTACAGGTAACGCTGCATGGCTTATTCGCTGCACTCATCGTGTTCCTTGACCAGCATCTGGATGGCACTCTTGGCCTCCCATCAAGCATTGTATGCCATTCCTCGTGTACTGTTTCCTTTCCTAGCAGCTAATACGCATACTTCCAGATCCCCAGTCTCTCAATCGTCGTCGGTCTTATGCTGGTACCTTCTCCCACCCAACCCCCCAAACCTCCAGCTAACAACCTACCCAGGTTTTCCGCAACCAAACCTCCTATAACCGCTTCTGGGACGGTCGCAACCACCTCACCGTAATCATAACCTCCGTCCGCAATCTCACGCGCTCCTTTCTCGCCTGCTCTGCCCTCGTCCCTAGCGACAAATCCACCCCCACGGACCGCGCCGACACCGAACGCGTCGTGCGAATCCTAATCGCCATTCTCTACGCCACTAAGAACCACCTGAGATCATCCTGGGGTGCAGAGATCATCCCCGGCACATCAATATCGCCCAAAACGGGCACTTCGACGCTTATACCGGAGTATAGCGAGTTATTGCCGCATGGGATGACGGGGCTGGACGACAGGGGTGTGGGACTGCCGTTGCAGTTGACCTTTTTCGTGGAACAGTATATTATGAGGGGATTTGATATAAATCTTTTTCATGGATCGCAGGCTAGTCAGATGCAGGCGCAGTTGAATACGTTGACAGATGCGTATGGGAGGATGGAGACGATCAGGTTGACGAGCATTCCGATTGCTCATTTGTGACTAGACTCTTTGCCCCAGTGCAATGAGATTGCGTGCTAATGGCTGAGCTAGGATCCATCAGAAGCAGGTCCTCGCTCTGTTCGGGGGTGTCCTTCCGTTTGCCCTGGTGGATGACATGAATTGGTGGGCTGTGCCCGTCGTTATACTCGTCATGTTTACGCTCTATGGCATCGATGGGATTGGTAGCCAGCTTGAAGACCCTTTTGGATATGATAGGAATGATATCAAGATGGATGCTATTGTAGAGGATATACGATCCGAGACCGTGGTGCTCTTGGATGAGTGGAAGAGGGTAGCACAGAATGGGGGAGAGATGTTCATGGGTAAGACTACGACACCACAAAGGAGGGGAAACGGCGTAGGTTTCTCGGACTGAATGTAAGCAATGTTGATGTCTTGACGCTTAGATACCCTTGCAATGCTACGTTTTCGGCCCTTTCCTTTCAGGTACTTGTCCTTTGAAGGGATTTATGGTTTCTCAATTGCCTCACTACAGATGCCTTCTTACCCTTGGATTGTGGTGTTGTCCGCTCATGCTTATCGCATGTGTGCACTTCACCAGCTTTAATGCTCATCCAAGTCCACTTCTAGCGGCTTACTACCCGTGTGTATTCCGGCGCTCGCATGTGATGCACTTGCTCTTAAACCAACATGATTAGCTCAACCAATGGGCTAATTACCCTCGAGTTTGTGTGTTGCTGTCTCGTGCACATCATGCATGCGCTCCTGCTGAGCTTCAGAGTTTACGAGTTGTGTCAAACCACGCTCAAGATTTTGATATTCCTGTCATGTGTAAGTCTTATTGCCAGCTTAAGTGGACTATCAATGTGCTCAAAAACGCTTTCATATCCTATCTACCAACGCAATCTCCGGTAATATTCCCCAACGATACCTCCCAGCTCCTCCCCCTCAACTCCCCCTCCTCTCCCTCAGCTCCGCCAATCTCTGCAACTTCTGCAGCTCCTTTCTTACCCTCGAATGATCCGGATCCAACGCATCATCAACCCAGAGCGCTACATTCCAGTCAGCAACCCGCACACCACAGCCAATATAGGGGTGGCATACCCTCACAAAGCAGCATCCACCGCCTCCTTTGCACTCCCGACAGCCCCTTCGGCGGTTCGGACTTCGGCTCCTTTTGCAGAATCATGGTAAGTCACCACTCAATCGACTGGACTTCAGCTCAACTTACCTCACGGCCGGCTTCCTCCCTCGCCTTCCCCTCCCTCCCCTTCCCCTCCCTCCCCTTCCCCTCCCTCACCTTCCCCTCCCTCTGCTCCTCCACCACCGATTTCATCATCTGCAGCACCCTCTCCTCACTACTCATCGCCGGCCCCTTCGGCGGCCACGGATCCGTATCGGTGCGCTGATACGTGGCCGTTGGGAAGAGGTGCGCTTTGGATGCCGGGACGTAGTAGGGTGTGGGTTGGTCATTGAGGGTGTGAATTTGGTAGTGTGTGCCTACGTGTTCGGGGATTCTGGGGGGTGGGTAGGCGAGAGGGTCTTGTGTTGGTGGTGCTGGTGCTGTAATGGGCAAGATTGGGGTTGGTGCCGGTGGTGTGGTGGTGTTTTGAGCTATGATACCAACCGTGGTTGCGAAGTTTGGGTTTGTTGCCGCTGTTGCTGCCGTGAAGTTTGGTTTTGCTACTGGTGGTGTGGTGGTGTTTTGGCGTACGGTACCTAAGCTGGGTGCGATACGTCGCTGGTGGTTCCAGACTTGGGGGATAGGGATCATGGTTGCTTACCGGTGGTAGGTGATGTTGGTGATCTGGAGGTTGTAGGAGTGAATTTATCTTTCGGTAAGATACTGGAGGTCATCGTTGCGTGGTGTTGAGTGAAGGAAGAGCGGACAGATGTTCCGGGTAAAGGAATCATGATTCACTGTGTAAAGAAGGCTCTTTGTGCTTAATGTCTATAATCGATTGTTCGGCTGGCGGAATAAGGCGTGATGCCTGGGGATGGTAAAATACCCATGGTCATATTCAACATGTAGGTGCAATGGAGCAGAAACATGTTCGAAAAGGGTGAAATACCTACATTGCTGTTTAAAAAAGGGTGAATACCCATATTGCTGTTCAATGTCGTTGTCAACCTAAGCACTAAAGTCTGCGAGCCTTGGGTATCTCTATTCACTCGCTATGCCATCCGGTGCCAATCCCTTTTACTAACGCCAACAGCAAAGCAAATAAAGTCCGGTCACACGTACTTTCTTCCTCCAGTTCTAGACAAATTGATTTGAGACAGCCCTTGCCTTTCCCTTTGCCACACTGCTCCTAACCTTGATCTTCATTGCGAGAGGCACGACATGAAGGTTATCTCTCTTGTGTCTGTCGGTGGGTCTCTGGACCTTCTTTCGGCAGACAGGGCATTTTGGTGTCCCTTTGCCTGGCTCTGAGCCTTGGTTCTCGCCTGCTATGAGTGCTTCCATGAGGCAGGCGTGGCAGAAGAGATGGCCTAGATGACATTCGGGTTAGCTTGTAGAATTAGAGTTTGGCAACGGAATTGCAACTCACCACAGTGCGTAGCAGTAAGATCCTTCATATTCTCCATGCAGATGATGCACTGCAATGTAGATAGCTTGACAGGCTTGTTGGCCTGTTCCTGTTGTGCCTTGATCGTAGCCATCCTCTGCTGTTCGAGCACTTTTGACAGCCCCGTGTCATCATCCACATCCCTCAAATCTATCTCTTCAATTTTCGCTGTTTCGTTGCTAGACTGTGAGGCCTCTGTCTTCCTCCGCTTGGCTGGATTTGACGGATCTGTCGAGGGATCTCTTGACAGACCTGGCCATGCGTTTCCGCGCTTCTGCGGTCGAGGCTGGGAAGGCATTTCGGGAGGGGACGAATCTTCTTGTGTTAGGTCGACGAATTCACTGAAATCTTCTGTTTGAGGAAAAGGTGTGTCTGATCGGATCGAGCTGTCGGAGGTTTCTGGCGAGGACCAAAACGTATCTTCTGATAATGGCGTGGCAGGGCGAGGTTGTGGAGGGTCTTGAGCAGAAGGTACTGCTGGGCGTGGTGAAGGGTTGGAAGAGATAAGTGGTCGACCTGAGGTGTTGGAGGGCGTTCCGACTGGATCTGCCTGTAGTGGGAAGTTTGGCGGGTCTAGATGTGAGCGTTTTCGATTTGAAGGTACAATAGGTGCATTCGGAAATGATGAAGATCTTGCAGGTTGATGACTGGGATCTAAATACTGTTGTGAGGGTTGAGACAGAGGTGGGGGAATGTGAGGTTGTGAATATCGTGGGAAAGGCGCGGGAAGTGGCGATTGATTCATTAAGCTCTCAAAGTCGAAATTCGGTGAAGGCCCCGAATTGTTGTCTGAAAGTAGGTAATCTCGAAGTGAAGTATTCCAGCCCTCCTCAAAATATGACTCGTCAAAGTTGTCCATCGCCATATTGTTTTTCCTTGCCAGCGTGCAGTCCTCGATCGATTCCTTTTCAGCGTAGGTGCATTCTACTCTTGTTGAGGGGTTAATGTGGCAGCTGATGGATAGGAAGAAATATGATGAGATGGTTGATATAGTAATAAATTAGGACATAGATTCCTGAGCGTGCAAGTGACAGTACGAGTATAACATTGGATTCGCAGACAATGTGGAGGATCCTCCACTAGTCAATGGAAGGTCGAGATCCTTCTCGGATAGAATTGCCCTGCGTTGACTACCATGCTTTAGGCCTTGACTAGAACTGCTCGCGGGGAGGCTTACGCTAAGACCTCGATATCACGTGTGGGTATATCGGGTATCATCACGACATGATAGTTCGTTCTATCTGATGGCAAACTTATGGACGAGATGAACGTCAAGCATGCTTTGCTCTCTACGCAGCAAGCAGAATGGCTTCACTCGCGTTCGCTACCCTTCGCGCTTCTGCGGTCCCTCTATTACATCGGGAAGCACCCATCTTCGGGTCCAGCAGGGGCGGCGATACGCTGTGGAAGCGAACCCCAATACTTCGCCCGTAACCAAAGATCGCGGTAGTCTCTCGCGTAAGAGAATCTCCAGCGATATCTGTCTACACTTTCATACTGATCTCGTACTTCAGTGGATGCACTGCCTCGTTTCAATGAGATAGGGGTACAGCAGCTTAGCAGTCATGTTCATCCTCAGATATTCTCGGCGGCGCCTACGCCTCCTCCACAGCATCTGATCGATCTCAGCAAAGAGCACTTAAGCAAGCATCAGCTATGGGGTAAGAATCAGGAGCACTCAGCACCTATAGCGTTCAATCTCCCAAAGCTTCACGGCTCTACTCTTGATGAGCATTTCTACAAACTCGGCAAGGATGCATCGGAACCTTACTACTCTCAGGCCTTGGAATATGCAAGGGCAGACCTCCCAAGACACCCACGGAAATGGGTCAGGCAGAGCGGTTGGACGAAATACAATGGAGATGGCACACACGAAGCAGTGGAAGCACCGCAGGAGGAGATGCTGACATTCGATACCGAAGTCATGTGGAAAGAAAGCTCATTTGCTGTAATGGCCTGCGCTGCTAGCAAGACGACGTGGTACGCATGGCTCTCTCCTTGGCTCATGGGAGAGTCAGAGAATGATCGGCATTTAATACCGCTGGGCAACCCGAATCAGGCGCGCATCGTCATTGGACACAATATTGGCTATGACAGAGCAAGAATTGCTGAAGAGTACGATGTACAGCAGTCGAAGAACTTCTTCCTGGACACAATGTCATTACATGTGGCAGTCAATGGGATGTGCTCGAGACAGAGGCCAACCTGGATGAAACACAAGAAAAACAGAGACATCAGGGACAAAATCACTAGCGAGAGCAACTCGATTGAACTATCGGCTTTGCTTGAGAACAAGATGCTGAGCGAAGAGGAGGAGGAGCTGTGGGTGGGAAGAAGCTCCATCAACTCGTTGCGGGATGTTGCCAAATTTCACTGTAACGTGACTATTGACAAAGCACCGCGCGATCAATTTGGAGAACTTGAGAGGGAAGGCGTTCGGGACAAGGTTGAAGAGCTGCTGGACTATTGCGCTGCTGATGTGGCTATTACGCATCGAGTCTACAAGAAGGTCTTTCCTGGATTCCTCGAGGTTTGCCCGCACCCTGTCAGCTTCGGCGCTCTCCGGCATCTTTCATCCGTCATTCTGCCTGTCGATAAATCGTGGGAAATGTACATCGATAATTCCGAGGAGACCTACCTTCGACTGTCTAAAGCAGTGGAGCAAAGACTGAATGACCTCGCCGTGAGAGCGCTCAAATTGAAAGACGATCCAGATCAATATACCAAAGATGATTGGCTCGCACAACTTGACTGGTCAGGCCAGACTATCCGCATGGTGAAGGGCAAGAAGAAGGATGACCCACCCAGACCAGCAGCGCGACAGAAGATGCCTGGAATGCCACAGTGGTACAAAGACCTCTTCGCCACGAGTGAGGCGAATATCGGCCTCACCGTAAGAACTCGCATATCACCTCTGCTACTTAGGCTGTCGTGGGATGGCTATCCACTTATCTGGTCTGACAAATATGGATGGACTTTCAAGGTGCCGCTTGCATCAGCTGACACTTATAATGAAAAGCCTGTGGTCAATTGCGATATGACTGATGAGAAGAATCTTGATATCCGAGACGACAACAGGCATCGATACTTCAAACTACCTCACAAGGACGGTCCACAGGCTAGATGTGCCAATCCTCTAGCCAAAGGATATCTGCAATATTTTGAAAGTGGTGTGCTGTCCTCAGAGTTCTCTTACGCAAAAGAAGCCCTTGAGATGAACGCATCATGCTCGTACTGGATCAGTGCACGAGATAGGATCAGGTCACAGATGGTCGTTTACGAGAACGACACCGCAGGCATACAGAGACGAGAGCAATCAAAAGACATCGGCTATATCCTGCCACAAGTCATTCCGATGGGCACAATCACCCGCAGAGCAGTCGAAAACACCTGGCTCACAGCAAGCAATGCCAAAGCCAACCGCGTTGGCTCCGAGCTGAAGTCGATGATCAAAGCACCTCCGGGCTACTGCTTCGTTGGGGCAGACGTTGACTCTCAAGAGCTCTGGATCGCCAGCTTAGTGGGAGACGCCCAATTCCGTCTCCACGGCGGCAACGCAATTGGCTTCATGACGCTCGAAGGGACAAAAGCCGCTGGCACTGACCTGCATTCGAAAACCGCCAAGATCCTCGGCATTTCCCGTAACGATGCCAAAGTCTTCAATTACGGTCGTATCTACGGTGCTGGTCTCAAATTCGCCTCTACTCTTCTCCGCCAATTCAATCCTAACCTCACCGAAAAGGAGACTCAAGAAATCGCCACACGCCTTTACAAGGAGACCAAAGGCACCAAGACCTCCCGAAAGGCACTCAACGATCGCTCCTTCTGGCGTGGTGGCACCGAATCGTTCGTCTTCAACCGCTTAGAAGAGTTCGCAGAACAAGAACGTCCTCGAACACCCGTCCTAGGCGCTGGTATCACCGAAGCCCTCATGCGGCGGTACGTCAACAAGGGCGGCTTTATGACCTCCCGCATAAATTGGGCCATCCAGTCCTCCGGCGTCGATTACCTCCACCTCCTCATCATAAGCATGGACTACTTAATCCGCCGCTTCAACATCGATGCGCGCCTCGCCATTACCGTGCATGATGAGATTCGCTACCTAGTCAAAGAAGAGGACAAGTACCGAGGCGCCATGGCATTGCAGGTTGCCAACGTCTGGACGCGAGCAATGTTCAGCCAGCAAATGGGCATTAACGATCTCCCCCAATCGTGTGCCTATTTTAGCGCTGTCGATATCGACCATGTCTTGAGGAAGGAGGTAGATATGGATTGTGTGACTCCAAGTCACCCCAAGAAGATTCCGTATGGAGAGAGCGTCTCGATCGATCAGCTTCTGGATAAGGGCTCCCAAGCCTATCTTGATCCCAACATCGTACCTATGGAGCCGATCAAGCTCGAGCAATACCCATACACACCACGCCCCTCCGTCATGACCGAACTGAAGGACCGGGCGGATGTCGATTTCCTGAAAGCCCAGATAGCCACCGAGCCTAAGGAAATCAATAAGATACTTAAGGAGATCAACAAACGATCAGCCTCAGGCAGTAGCTCCGCCAAAGATACATCGAAGCCTAGGGCTACGCAAACCAAGACTCCTGTGCCGCGGTATGCTCAGCCACAGGAGCCAATACTCATGGACGCACCCTACGAGTTCAAAAGAGTCGATAATCTGTGGAAGCAGTATAAAGACGGGCAGTATAGCAAGCCTTGGATACGGCATGTACCAATGAGGAGTTCTGTGATGAACGATGGTCCGAGGTAGCTATCGTGTGGCGTTGTCGGTATGGAAATGCAACGGGTGTTTGTATATAGCGGCGCTAGGCCGAGACTATCGTGATTCATATGTATAATATGGACGCAGCGACGGCGCTGGAAGGAATCGTATATTCTTGCGTTCTGTATCATACGTGGAATCATGTAGAAGCATCGACAACAAATCACCAAACATCTTTAAAGATCGTGGCGCCTTCTTAGGTTTGGAATTGTATGTTAGTCTTTGCCTTTATGCATTCTAACACAGAAATTCGACTTACACTCTCCTGATCGTCTCTCACCAATGATTCAACTGGGTACAAACATTGTGAAGGCATCGACCATCCCCTTGTCGCCAAACCCCTTGTAGACAAGAATATGATCTTTACGACTCCCGTTGCCGTCGCAGAATATATAGATAGACGCCCACGACGCGGTCACTATCACTGATTGAGATTGCTGAGAGGCTAAGTCCACGAATGAATGGCAACAGTATATAAAAGTTCGCCATTCTTAAGACTAGGTTAATTGAGCAGGTATCATGTTTAGATGACCATAGCATTCCGCTACTCATATCTCGAAATTCACGCTTTTTACTCATCTGCGCTGAAATGTCAAGTATGTTTGTCTAGCTCTACTCCTATATGCAGCTAATGTACGGACAGGAGATTTACAAAAGTACAAATGTACATACTTTTGAAGCTTTCAAGCCATTTACACAAACGCCAATATATTCACAAGCGACTACCCACAATATTCCCCTCCCCCTATTCGCAAGCACCCATGCTTGGTCAAGCATAAGCAGCCCACCCAGCAAAAAGCACCGCCAAATTCCGCTCATCCGTCGCCATCTGAATCAATTCATTAACGGTCGCCTGCACACTCAAACTCTTACTCAACTTCTTCTTCACAACCGTCAACGCCCTCTCCGCCTCGCCCTCCTCGCTCTCCTTCTTCCCCCCAGCCCCACCACTACCACCCGCTACATCATCCGGTATTCTTGGATCCTCCGTCTGCGCATCTTGCATTTTCTTCAACCGCAGGGGAGACATAGACCACGAGTAGAGAGGGTCATAGCGCAACACATCGAGGATCGTCACTATGGAGTAGGACTCATTGCGGAGTGCTTCGAGTGTGAATTCGCAACAGCGGCGGAAAACGCCTTCGGTTTTCGTTATACCCATGCCGTCAACGAGATCGCGCGTTAAGCGAAATGGGACAATTTCTGGAACAGTGAGAACGCGGCCTTGTTCAAAGGCGATGCCGAGATCGATGTGCACCACTTCGCCTGTTTTCTCGTCGAGGAGGATGTTGTGCCCGTGGCGGTCGCCCAGGCCAAGGACGTGTCCGAGGATGCTAATGGCGGCTGTGGAGCGTGTGTAAGCGAGGCGTTTCTCGAACCAGTCGTCCGGATTTTCGAAATGTTCCGTGAAGAAGTAGCGCATCACGGGGCGGAATTGACGGCAGACCTTTTGGAATTGTTCTAGTCGGTAGTCGGCGGATCTGTTTTGGGCCTCTGTGATGAATTTACGGGCATTTGCGGGTTTGAGATCTTTGGGAAAGTGGCGTGAATGAGCTGGCAGGAGATAGTCGTGGAGTGGAATTGTATTTTGGACGAACTCGATGATGCCTTCCCTGGATGTTAGGGGAAGCACTTTGTAGGTTCGAATTCCGAGGTTGCGTTGGCGTGTTGCTCGTTGACTGCGTAGCAGATTACTGACTTGTTCGAAGACCTGCTCCATTATGGAGTCTTGACGGAGGTCGTCGTTGCCGCCTTTGAATAGCTGTTTGTATTTCTTGCCATCGGTACCGATTGCTGTCATTATCTTCGGCGCGCTAATCCCACTTGCCACAGTGAACGTAGGCTGAAATCTAGCTATGTATGGGACATTGCTGTAGTCACAGTCTGCTCGCAGCTCGACCCTCGCTGTCGGTGGAGGGACTCTTTGCTTGAGCACATCCTGCTCGAGTCGTTGTCCTGTAGCAAACTTGCGAAGCTGCACCGTGGACCCCTGTTTCATGGAGTCGTCAAGTTTCTCACTTGCGAACCTCACAAAGCTGATATTAGTGTTGTGAATTGCAGTCCATGGTACGCTGGCACGCTTGTGTGCCTTCAGCTGTAACACGATTTTAGCTGCAGCCGCATTCCTAGACAATGCTGTCTCGTCCTTGCCGCCTTTGGACTTGCTTCCCGCAAACATTTGGTACATCCCATGATATGGGTGGTCGACACATATTCTGAGCACCAATGAGGCAAGGAGTTTTTGGAAATGTCCAGGTTGGTCCAATAGTCGCGACGACCACTGATTCATGAGAGCCGCGAACTTTCTGCTCCCTACTTGGCCGAAATGTCTCGCCACTGCAGCATTAGCTATCTCGCTGTCGTAATTTTCGAGCCATAGAGCAGAAAAACGGAGTGCATCATTGTCGTACTTATCGCAGGCTTCGAGACACAAAAGATAGTTCTCCAAGCTCTGGCGGAGGAATGTTTGCCGACTGTCCAGAAGCCGCTGAAACTCTCGATTATCCAGATCGAACCATTGCTTTGCCTTGTCTCGATGGCTTTTGATGGCCTGGTGTTCCCTGCTTTGAGAGCTTTTTGACTTCATCATCTGTTCCATGTCCTTGACCTCGGCCTCTTTGCGGTCGCGAAGCTTCTGAATACGGTGAAAGTCTTCTAAGCCGTCTGGGTTTTGCAGCTGCTGATCACAGAAAGATGCGAACTCATGGAAAACTTGGCCTGCTTCATTCCCATTTGTTTTCCCATGAAGTTCTTCGATCGCCGGGGCAAGATACTGGTTAATGATCTCGTCTGGCTTCTCTAGTCTAGCCACTGAAATTCGATGTCCCTTGAAAGAAGTCAGTCGACATATCGCTCCTTTCAAGACCTATATCATGACCCACTAGGTTTGCAAGCAGCTCAGGCTTGCCGACTCGGACCAGTTGAGACTGCGAAGCGGTCGATCTCTTGAGATCATGTAACATCCTTATGGAGGCTGTCATCTCACCCTGGCCCCATAGCACGTTTGCGCTTTCCAGTCGTACAGCTGCCGAGATATCTACTCCAGCCTCTTCGCATGGCTTGACCAGTTGATTGAGGTATGTTGCTGTGGTCAACGCATTCTGGAGAGCGCCGTGGAACCTACTCATGGTTGAGGATGCAAGGAGCAAGCGGCTCTCTACAGCGCGAGCATCCCGTACAGATGTCTTCAGCATGTCTTGCAGCTTTGGCCTCTTACTGAGTAAGCTAAACATGGTTTCTCGGCAAGATATGATGCTTTTTACATGATCGTAACTAGGTAACATTAGCATCCGATGGCATTGCATAATGCGAAGCGAACACGTCACTCACCTTTCCGAGTACATCCATTGATCGCGGTTCTTGAACCTATCTAGCACTTCGTACAGCTGTTCAGGGCGTCTAGACGTGAAGACTTCGGTTGCCTCTGTCAAGGTTGCAAGGCTTCCCAATATCATACGCATCGACGATTTGGCGCCCTTACCTGCTACAACTTGATTCATAGCTTCCGCAAATCCAGTATTCAGACCGATTAGTAAGTCCTCCGGACAGGTCGCGCTGTTGATAGTTTGGAAGGCTCTGAATATAGTACTGGCACTGCTGGTATATGACACTGGAGCAGATATATCCCACTGCTCTAGCTTCCGGGCAGTGCGCAACATTGAGTCCATGGCACTCTGTGAAGTGTTGCTCATGTTTCCAAGCAGGATTCGCGACAAGCCATTTAGATCCAGATTATCCAGTGCCCGAACCATGCTTTCCTCGTCCGCTTGGTGTCCTCCACCCGATCTCCGGAGCTGGCCATCGTAGTGAGCGCCGCGAAAGGATAGGCTCTTGAAGCCCGCATGTTCGTATTCCAGTCTATCCATCATTGATGTCAAACTTGATGGCTGCTGTACGCCATAGAAAGCATCTTGCTCGTCAATGTTCTCGTAGACTTGCAAAAGAAGATCAGTGGGCTCTTGATATTCCGTAGGCTCTTGACGCTTTACTGTTGACGACCGTCTCGACGTTTTCACACCTTCAGATATCTTCACAGCTTCCGAGAAGTCGATCTCTAAGAACATCAAAGCAGTTTTGAACATAGAGCATTTGATTGCTGCTGCGGCGGCTTGCCGGTAGCCAATCTTGAGCCAGTAGAAGCGGTCAGATTGAACAGTTTCGTGCGGTAACGGTTGAGTCTTCAGATAAAGCAGCGCCTCGAGTAGAATTTGGGTCGACGGTATGACGGAATTTTCGTTGGTAACGCATTGTTGGAACCACTGCATGTAGGCGTCTGACATGATGTCCCTTGTGGTCTGCTGGCCGCCGGTTTCTCGGAGCAGTACCAGATGTAGAACATAAGGAAAAGCTTTCTCTGCAAGTCCGTCAATAGACCTCACGATATTCGCCAGCTCTGATAGAATTGGGTCTTCACTCGCTGTCAGTGCCAAGGCTATACAGAGCTCTTGAATCCATTGTAGAGTTGGCAAATCTTTGTCGAATGCTGCAGCATTTGACAGACTTGATTCATTCAACGAAGGTGTAATACTCGGAGGCAAGTGGTAGTCTTTCCAAAGCAATGCTTCCATGAGGGAGGACGAAAGGAGTTGCTCGCATACCACGAAATCATCTGTTCCATTTGCTTTAGTAACGATCGATCTTAATGCGGTTTCAGCAATCCCCACTTCGATGCTCTGATCGCTCAGAAGCAGCTCGTACAAAAGTCGTAGGATGTCAGTCCTGGAGCTCGACAACGGTGCCTCGGTCTGAAAGAGTGCACCATCGGTAGCAGATTCGAGTTGGGTCTCATAAACCATCTCTCGGTCCATGAGACCCTTCCCAGCATATGCCCGCCCCAACACCCGTCCGGCCCATAAAATGTAGTCAGGGGAACAAACATTTCGCTGGCACGTTTCCCAGACGGTCGACGCATATCGGGCAGCTTGTGGATCAGACCCAAGGATGTCCTCGCGAAAATCGGTGGGGACCTCGAATGGAGTGCATAAGAATTTCAGTATAGTGTCCCTCGAGGATCGATCTAGAAGATCTCTGCCAGAGCGTTGATCCTCAAGAAGCTCGAGCAGGAGATCGCCTTCGTAGGTACCCACTCTTGCGTTACCACCGGTCTGAAGCTTACTCGCTGCCTTGACGATCGTCCTGAAGCAGCTCCTTGACTCTTCGGATAATCGAGAGGATTGATAGCTTTCTAGAAAGCTAGAAAACCAGCCATGGAACGCTTGAGCCCTCGATATAGTAGCTTTGAATTGGCTTTCCTGGGTGGTGCTGTCTTGGGTGGACTCAAAGAAAGCTTTCATCGAGGTAAGTGCGGACACAGCATGGCCAGCAAGGAAAGAAGGCACTTCTCCAAGATACGCGGCTCCGTGACCAATCAGGTATTGTACAATTCCAATAGTCTCGTCGGCACACTGTGGGTCAGTAAGATATGGCTTCAAAGAATGCAGAGCCATTTCTAATGGGTAGTCCTTCAGACCGATGTTTCCGGCCATGCAGATCAATATTCTTATCCTTCGGAGTATCGAACACGCGTGCAGGGAACCCAAAGCCGGATGGATGCCACTGAGCACCTCGCGGAAGACGTAAACATAAAGGGTCGGCGACCACAATGACTCGGCGTCATAGCCTGTGCGACGACAAAGATGATCAATTTGATCAAGCAGGTACTTGGCTTTGAATGAAGGCTGTTGATTTAGTGGCAATTTTTTCCCGGAGCCAGTCCTACCCAAGATCTCCTGATAAACCACGTAGGCCTGTCCAGCGTGGGGATGTTTCTGGAATGGTTTTTCTACTTGGCCATCGGAATCCATACTTTTGAAGAAGAAAGCTAGGATCTTGGCAAAGTTCGTGACTACAAGCGTACTGTATAGGTCTTTGCCCAGTTTTTCCCTGACACCAGCTTCAGATCCCGGGACATCTTTTGGGCGCGGAAGTGCTATATCACGAGCAATGCCGTAAGCCGCGGCTTTACTAAATGATGCCTGCAAGAGTTTTTTGAACGAAGTTCCAAGGTCTTCTGCCAGCTGCGCTGCCTCATTGTCCTTGCCTCGCATCACAACGTGCCCAACAATTTCGTCTTGCACGTCATGGAGAAGGTCGGGAAGTGACGTGTAGCCAAACACAGCGTACGGTATGGATCTTAATGGTTGCGTCTCAAGCCATGTGTACAGGATCTGAGATACGAAGAGTTTGAAGAGAATCTGTGGTTTAGCCAGTTGAAGCGATGTCGTGATAAGTCCGAGGCAGCTCTTTGCGTGCCCAGCAGAATCAGGCACGTGCCTCGGGCATTCCAATACCGCATAAACACACCGACGTAAAAGCGTTGACCAAGAGGCTGCAAGATGGGCAAGAACGAAAAGTCGCAATGCAATACCCTCAATCCATACCGGGTCGTTTGGAAGGTTGGCGATCACGTCTTCAAGGATATTCTCGTGTTCCTTAAGGACAAAAAGAGCAAATATCTCTGCAATATTGTTGCCAATGTGAAATTTCACAACGATGTTTCCCTCGCGCAGGACTTCGAATAGACTGGTCCTTGCGGATTGCAAGGAGAGGCTTCTAGCGTACTCAGGTCGAATCTTGATGATCTTCTGAAGCATGGAAGAGATGCAAATGAGAACATGAGGTGATGATATACCCTTTTTGAGCGCAATCTCGATGAACCACCCATAAAGTGAGGCGCCAATGTCTGCAATATCACCGCCGTCTTTTGTAATCCACATTCCAGCCAGGCGAGACATAGTATCCAATGTGACACCCAACGCGACCTCAGATCTTTCTGACCCGTATCTCTCGACCAATCTCTTAACAATATAATTAAGCAGTGTGTTGGCATCATCTTCCGTGATTGAAATTTCTGAATCAAGGAACTCGCAAAGGAAGGTCCTACAGGCAAGAAAGTCTGGAGCCTGCAAGCTGGTCAAGTAATCGATGACTGAGGTCGTGGCTGTCGCAATGGCAATACCAACATCCTCGGACATAATTAGATTAGACATAAGACACACTTTAGCGGCTACGCAAGCTCGGAACGCTGAAGTATTCGTTGCTGCTGGGATCTCAAGATGGGAATTGTCTATGGTAGAGACCTCATCCCTACCGCTACTTCTTTGCGAATCAAAGGCGTCGTCAAGATCCATTGGATCCTGACCCTCCACAATCTCATTTATACTTCCGAAATGCAATGTTTCGAGCCAGAATTGCTTATTGAGCCCCTGCGACATGGCGGTAGCGCCAATGCTAAGGAGGTCCATGCCTCCAGTCACACGGTGGACTGGTAGGGCAAATGTACCAAACGTATCGTACAAGCCTTTCATCAGGTCTCGCCGCTCGCCATGACGTAGTAGATTGTTCTTGAGACTAGCCCTTAATTCATGGAGTGTGTTCTCGAGCTGGTCTTTTTGACGGATATCTTGAAGCCTCGAGCTTGAGAGCAATGCGTACCCAGCAGTACAGAATGAGACTGAAACTCGGACAGAATCTGCGTTGATGCTAGGAGTAGACTCGGCAGTGGACGAGAAGGAGGTTCTGAGGAGTGCTGAAGCCTCAACCTTGAAGAATTCGACTACCGTGCTGGCAAGTGTCTGGAGTTTCGGAAGTGGGATTTTGATGTTAGACGACTCGAGATTCGAGACTGAAAGGTTGCCAATGCCAGGTGGGACTGCATCCTCAACCAAGAGCAGATACTTCATCAGTTTACGATTTCGCGAAATTCTGAGCCTTGCTTGCGAGAGCAGGCCGAGATTCAAGGCTTGTTGCCGTTCGGCAGCAGGAGTACTCAGGCCCAGACATAAGCAGATCAGTCTCAGCGCGCTGAATGCGGAGAAATGCAGAGCGATGTAGGAAGTATGATGTCTATCGTGTATGTTGGCTGCGAATCGATCAACCTCTGGCCTTCTCGAGAATACCTGGAAACTTACATGGACTCCATCGATTGAACAGCCAGCTTAGGACGTGATCACACGACTCGGAAACAGAGCCAAGATGTGCCCGTCCTCTAAGAACCAGCAGTATAGCCCACAATGTCGTTGCGGATGCGTCACACATTGCTGGTCCGTTTAGGTCAATGGACCTGATCATGGAATCCACGAGGTCAGCGACATCTGTGTATTGGACCAAGCCTGAATCCAGAAGGACTGCCATCAAATGGCATGCTGCTCTGCATGTTGCTGTGGATGTGATATGCCTTGCTACTAGGCGCCAGATCTGAAGCCAGAAATCTATAAGATTTGGCGTACGCGCATATTTCTGACCTACTGCGCTGTATACCACGACGTTAGCAATGAACAAACCCTTGGATTGGTCATACATACGAAGTCAAGGCTAGTGTTGCCCAGGCTGATATGAGGCCATCATCGTCTGACAAGCACGGCAGTAGTACATCCAGATAACCGTGCAGGGCGCTTTGGTCAAAATTGAGAGAATCGAAGACGAAGACAAGCATCTGCAATGCATACAGCTTTTCCGGTAGAAGCGATCCTCTTGCGAAGCGCAGCAAATCATCAAGCGGATGTGTCAGTCTCTGACGTTTTGCGGGAACCTGTATCTCATCTTGATCAAACGGTTTCTCACGAGCCCTGGTGTCAATTTCCAATTCTACTATTGCAGCGGCGCTGCTAGAGATTAAACACCAAGGATGCTCTGCCTTGAGTGAACCTAACCTCAATTGGTGTACCTTAGTACTCAGCGGTATCTGAGAAGCCACGCGACTTGTGGGATCTGGTAGTGATATGTCCTCCAATTGTAGCTGTTCTCGGTGCCTACGTGAACAATAGTCGACACGCAAGATTTCAACAATGGCATTCAATGCGTTCTTGCAGTCTCCTGTGTTGTCCTCCGAAATCATGCGAGGTAGGAGGACCTCTACAGAGGAAAGAAAGACCAGCAGGGTTTCTTTGAGCGTAGCATCCTTACTATCCCAATATTTTCGAAACAACGGAAGCATCTTGTTCGAGATCCGCATGCCAAGCGATATGTCATTAGTTATAACGCTGGATATAGCTGAATTGATGCTCTCAAAAACAGACTGTTGTATCGTACCAGTCTTCGGATACGATTGCAGCAATTCAATCAGCGTTGTCAGGATTTTATGAGCCCTATCCATTATCGGCGCGTTCGGTACGGAGGTCAGACTTCGCAAACACAACAGTATTTCTCGATCGCTGTCTCTGAGATGAGGATAAGCACCCCGCTGTGAGGCAGTCCTGCCCGACTTGCGGCCAAGATCGCCAAAAGTACTCGGTGTGCCTGCTCTGCTGAGGTTGTCTCGATGAGAGCTAGATTCATGAAGAGCTCTGACTCCATTGGAAAAGCCTGATTCGTCTGGCTCGTATGTTCGATTGAGATCACAAGCTAATTCGATACAAAAGTCAACGGCTTCATGCCACTCCTGTTCCAGAAAATGTTCTGGGTGCGCCTTGTAATCGAAGAGTGTAACGAGAGCCTTGAGGTAGTCTTTGAGAAGGGGCTCGCAGTAACCGGCATCCGCAGTTGGCAAGGTCTGTGTAATGTGTTCTACTAGAGCCTTCACAGTTTTGTAACGCAGCTTTTTTAAGGAAACGTCGACAATAAGTCGAACCAGGCTTGCACATGCTGACAGCCGCGACTCAACTTTAATTTTGGTGTTCTTGGATGCTCTCACGAGGTTTGCACTTTCGAGCTTGACCACTCTGAATATTGTCTCCAAGATAGTATGGTAACCACCATCCTTGACATTCTTCCTATTTGTCCTATCAGCTTTTTGGTCCTTCGATTCATGCCATTATCGGTGAAACTACAGCTGCGGGCCCTGGCGGTTCTCCTTGATAATTATCTTCAAATCTAACCGACGCTTAGCAGGCTCATGTGGAGTGGGAACAGGAGCTTTCCATACCAGTCAGAGCCGTTGATCGTTCTTCTCCCTTCTCAGAGCGCAGTCTCCCTAAGACCCATCAGCTTTTGTCTGTCTCAAATGTAAGCAATGACAGACCAAGAGCAATATTAATGTCTCTCCTGCCGTCAACGTCCCCCATCTTGAGATCCCCTCCTCAAGCTCTTGTAAATTGGTAAGCTTTGCAATCAACATAATTGCACATGTAGAGACCGCATATGCACTCGACGGTTTCACCATCAGATATCTAACACTCAACTCTGCCATCCAGGTGTGTTTACTACATTGTGTTTTATCACTTGGATAGAAAGTTATTGAAGTAACCTTTGACACGCCTTTCGGCAAAACTTCGGCGCCGAGCGCGTCGAGCAGAAAAGCGGTTGTCCCAGTATCAAAACTCTGATGTTGCCCTCCTAACAGAAGATGGCAGAAGATGAAGGTCTGGCAGCCCTGCGAGGGCTTCACCAGGACCTTCTCGCATTAGAAGAATCCCGGTTGCGCAATATCGACAGGCTTTGGGCTGAGCTGGAAGCGCGTGTTGACGAGTTCAGGCAGCTTCTGGACAAGCCAGGAAAGAATGATGGCAGCCGAAAGACGCTTCAGTCTGGTAAGATACTATGAAAACCAGCCAAGCAAACTCGTGAATCATCACTAATCATTGCTGCCTCTAAGGAACCATAAATGTCGACGAGGAAGAATACTCTGTGAATAAAGAGTTCCAGGAAAGCGCAATACAATTGGCGGAGACCTTGGACCTGGATGAACTTGCTTCGGCACGGCTTTTGTTGGAGTCGCAAGAGGATGCAGATATTCTTGCCAGGGCCAATGTGGCATCTGCCGTAATACAATTTCACGAGTATCGACAGTCTTCGCTGGAATGTTTGCGTCTCCTACTGAGGCAGTCAATTGATCTCGAGCGCGAAGAAGACATTCGCGAAGTCTCGCGCCAGCTGCTCAGCCTGATACTGGAAACAAAGGATGGCCCGGCACGGAATGGATCACTTTATGCTCAAAAGTGTCTGGGTGCAATGGTGGGCATTGAGAAATGGCTACAACTACTTGGGGAGCGTCGTCAGGGAGACTTGGCTTTGGGCCAGACACCATCAGAAGAGCAACAAGAGATCATGGACTTCCAACAACAGAGTCTTGCGCAACAGCACGAGTCGCTTGGGGCCATAGTCCAGCATCTGGTCAAAGCCAACTACACTGGGGTCGAAGACTTCCATAAACTCCTGGAACACCTGCCGAGATTGGACCGCATGAACAATCTGGCCTTGCATTATATACCCACTATCATAGCATTCACTTTCCAATGTGGCTCACCAGAGGGTAGCGCTGATCTAAGAGAGGCAAGGGCCCTCAATAGCAAGATCTTGGAGCACAAAGACTCAGCTCCATGGGCACTGCGAGACTTCCAAGCCGCTACCATCACATGGTGGCTTGCCGAGTATTCAGCACGCTACCTTGAAGCGCCTACAGGGTCGCCCTTGCAGAATGTCGACCTCGAAGCCGAAGCTCGAGCCCGAACAGACGCTTTCTTCCAAGCTCTCCAGGACAACGCTTTTCAATGCACGCTGTCGATCTGCGTACAGGCCACTCCAAACGAATGGTATGATCCAACGAGAAATGGACTTATCCATGCCGTGCTCCAAGACTATCCGGCTTTGAGCCATGGATTGACCCTGCCTTCGCCGTATTTTCGGAGATTGCTAATGGAGCAATTCGAGTCATTCGCCGACGCCTTCATTTCAAGCATGCCCGATACTCTTCGGCGTTTCAAATCCGAGGAGGATACTCAAAGGATTCAGTTCTTCTCTAAACTACAAACCAATATGCCAGGAAGTATCGCTGAGCAGAGTTTCCATCTTGAAAGATTCCTCACCATCATCTCCTTTGCCTTTGATCAGCGCACTGGTGCTGCGCAAGCCTTCTGGAGCGACACCGACAGTAACCTCTATGGGTTCCTGCAATGGGCATCAAGGAGGCAATCTACGCCCTGCATAGGTGCCTCTTGCGAAATGCTTCGTTCTATCTGCCAAGGGGAGGAGTGCGCTGCCGCGGCTCACCGCTTCCTGCTTGAAGAGAGCACTTTCACGTCCGCTAAGATGCGCAGGCTGACTTCCTTAAGCTGGGCTCAGATATTCGAAGAACTCAATATCTTCACTTTCAAGAGCCGGGAGCAGCCACTGGCTCTTCGCTCGGCAAATCAATATGCAAGCAATACTGACAACATTGTCGAACCTGAGAGTTCTTATATGTTAGAGAACTACTTGCGGCTCATGTCTCATCTTTGTAGCGAAAGCGCCGAAGTCAGATCATGGATAATGTCTCAGAACGACTTCCCTATACTCGAGGTTCTCTTTCAGCTGTGCAATGTCGAGGTGTCTAGTACCCTCCAAGCTTGCGCCTTCACAGTCGTCCGAGCCCTCCTTACTGACAAGTCAGATGAGCTTGGAATGACGATATGGACGACTCTAGACCATTGGATGTCAGGCAAACTACCTTCCACTTCTAGTGTTCCTAAAAGTGTCATGAATACCGCAGCTCGACCAATAGAGCTTGCTTTTGATGCCATCGCTCGTGATCTCGAGCAGACTAAGGACTTTATTAGTCTCTTGCACAGCCTTGTATCACCATCTATCCAGGATACAGAACTGAACGACCAGCTGCCCTTTCCAGAAGGGCTTGGTTCTGCTTATCGCATGCCAGGTATAGAGCCCTACGTAGACTTTGTCTTTGGCAGAGTCTTTGCCTTAACATCACCACGACACGAAGAGCCTCTTCGGCGAAGGATTTTGACGTGGAATATCCTCAGCTTTGCCGTCGTGTGTTTGGATACGTTCAATGAAAATCTTGTTGTCCTAGCTAATAGATCAAACATTCCCGTGGACGAAGCAATGAACACCTCGTCACTACTGACATATATTCGCCTGCATCCATTCTCTCGCGTGATGGAGTGGATGTTTAATGATCGTGTGCTGGCTGCACTTTTCTCTTCGTCACACCATGACGTCGACGAAGTCGCCAGTGCTTCTCCGGATTCCCCTTTGATTCTATCACTTGTTAGCACCATCAACGTCATGATCTTAGTCATGGATCTTCAGACCACCTATCTGGATATAGTGCGCCCTCTCATCAAATTACAGTCCGTGGGGCATAGACAACCAGTGTTGAACCCATCGTTAGCATCTTTCGAGGATAGCGTTGCGCTCAACCTCGACCTGATTCCGGATTTAGGCCTTTACGCGGGTGTTGGTAACCAGGATCTTGCTGTGGCCTCCCTAAAGCTACTTGGTAAATTGGCGAGCTCGAGAAAACTGAACACATATTCAAGCCCAGGACAAGGTCAAACTCTGCATGGCAATCGGCTCATCAGCATAGTGGAGCAGCACGACGATCTACATCGTATAGCTAGATCATTGAACCTTGCAATGCAATTCGATGCACGCGAGCTTGGCCAGGGCAGTGATGCTCCTGGCTGGATCATTAAATCAGTGATTCTTGATTTTCTGATCCACTGTCTATCGACATCCCCGGATAGACCCACGCTAGCACATGCTTTTCTTGGATTTTCTTGCAGAGGGACGACATTAGACGTGGAAGCAGACAGTCTCTTCGCCAACGGCTCGTCCCTTTTTCATGCTGTGCTGCATCTAGTCGTTGAATATCCCGATGGTGATGATGGCACAATGCAGGCATGGTCGCTCGGCCTCAAACAGAAAGCCATGCAGGTATTGTCCTTCTTATGGACCTCGTCTCTCTCGTCCATCTTCACTCTGTCGGAATTGAGGTCGAGCGATTTTCTCTTCGCATTGTTCTTAAGGCAGACGGCAATGGGACTAGACACTATGTGGGATGAACGAGCGATCGAGGATCCTGACTTCATGTTTACAGAGTCTGCAGAAGCTCTTGAGCATTACCTTTGGCAGCGGTGTTCACTGCTCGAATACACGAGCACGGAGGTCCGTTTGGTAGCTGTGGAGGGTGTACCATCATTGAAAGCCAGAATTTTTTCCACCTTACTCGGATCAACATCCACGCCTGAAGGCGAGCAGATACCGAATCTTACGATGTTTGATCTCTTCGACTTCATCGAGTTGGACTTTAATCATGGCATCAGCTATCCTCCATTGAAATGTTTCGCCGGTTTGGATTTCAGCGTCAGTGTTGGAACTGGCTATCAGAAGAATGTCGCCTTGTCCGACATCAGATTAATTCATGAAATGATCACATTGAGGCTCAACGAGCTACGAAGATCCGGACGCTTCCAAGATCCAAATGAAGAACAGCGTGCCGGTGAGGAAGCGCAACACATACTGCTCTTCTTCCAAAGTGAGAACAGTCGTCTCAACTTGACTTCTGCGAAACTACAAACTATGAAGGCTTGGGCTGATCTGCTAACGCTCGCCATCGGTACCTGTGAACTCGACGCCGGAGGTAAAGCTGCCTTGATACTGCAAGCTCTACAATTGATTACGCCAAAGCTTGAGGAATACGCCTTGACAAATGCACGAGAAGCCGTGGACGTGGCCAAGTTGATTCTAGCCCTACTGTTTCAACTAGACTTCGAGGCGTCGGCACTTGATCGATCTAGAGCTGGTGACGCTGCCAACGACAGATTGTTTCAAGTCTTCCGCGCAGGCCTGCGAGCAATCAATGGCCCACAGGTAGACGTGCAACTTCGCGAGGTGCTCTACAAGAATTGCTATAGATACTTGTCTGGTATGGCTCAAGCATCGGATGCGGCCCTCCATCACCGCCATGGCACACAAATAGTAAAGACGACTGGAGAAAAGACAATAGACATCATCTGTGACGATGCCTATGGAGCTTCGGGCACTTGCAGGATCTCAGCGTTGTTATTGCTGGATGCTCTTGCTGGCCTAGCTAAGTTGGAAGACTCGAACTACATTGTCGACTCCTTAATGAGAACCAATTTTATCCAGGTACTTGTCGAGAGTATCGAGAATATACCACAGGAGCTGCGGGAGACGTCCGGCAAGGGTGAGTGAGCCGATCAAGCATTTCGAAGAGGGATACTGACCTTGTACTACTTGACAGATATCCCTCTCCTACTCTCCTTCTATGAAAGTAAACTCTCCTTGCTCCTCACGATCTCACAGAGTAGGATGGGTGCCGTCCATGTGATGAATGCTGGGCTGTTCTCAGCAGTACGGACGTCTGGCCTGTTCTCAGTCGATCCAGACATCGGCGTTGGTAAGTCATGCGATTTTAGGTCGAGAAGCGAAGCATGCTGACAAAGGTAGAAATCGACAACCCCGAGGCACTTTCCAAGTACTACAGGCTATTACTGTCGATAGCACGCGTCATCACATCTGTGGTCCTTAGTCGAGGTCCGCAAAATGAGCAGACCATCGAAGGTGCAAAGGGTTTCCTGGTGGAGAACCGGCCTCTCGTTGTATCAATGTTCAAAAGACAGGCGAGGATAGGAGGGGTTTCGTTTGACGATGCCGGCGTTGACATTGAGGAGTTGGTTGAGTTGTTTGTGCTACTCATTGCGGTGACGGACTTTCTGGATGTAAGTCAAAATACTCGCGACCCCTTTGCGCTCCTGGCTGACCGTTTTGTTTAGTACGAAGAACAACGAGATACCCAAAAATATCAAAAGATGGGCCCATTTACCTAAATTAATTGACACAAAACTAGAGTCCGCCCAGTGAACGATCCATTTATATTGTCCCAGGCTTAGGGCGACGTATCTTAGTCCTCTTTTCGGTATTCGTAGTGTCTACTATGATCTTAGCAAAATAAGGATAAGGCTATTATGGCATTGTTCTGAAGTAGATCACGGTATTAGAGTCGGGCTGCCAGAGAAAATAAGAACACAAGATGCATATTCTATCCCCACCATGAACTTGTAGGCATTCCTTTCACGAAATACATTTAGACGCAACAGAAGTTCCACCAGACATTTGTATAAAATCAGAATGCTCTTAACTCCGCTTTTTCCGAGCACTATCTTCGCGTCATCCCCATGCAGCTCAAGTCCGCCGTCCAATCACCTCGAGCCTATTGATGCTACAAACATAGGATCTCAGATGTTTTTACCAAATTGCTCAGATGCCACCCATCAGCCATAGTGGGAGCAAGCCCAAAGATCAGAGACCTCGGAAGCAGCCCTGTCCTATGAACGGTGGCGACGAGCCAAATCCCCAAAAGACCATCTCAGAGCTGTTCGCAACGTCGAAGCAAGGACTGAAGAACCGGGAGATTGACGACCTCCCTGGGGCCTCGCCTAGTAAGAAACTGAAGGCCGATCGCGCTACAAAGATGGCGAGGACAATGCGAAGCGAGGACATGTACAAGTTCCCCAGCCCAAAGTCACGGCAAACCTCCGAAGTGATAGACCTCACTTCGTCTCCAAATGGAAGCCCCGCGAAAGGTAAACTCAATAATGGCCGATCTACGAACAACAAGCCTCATACAGGGCCAAAGATGCTTGTGGTAAAGGGTCTGAGAAAAGTCTCGAGACCTGATCCTGATGAATACTACAACCGTGTCTGGGGGCAGCTGGATGCTGCGCTGTCAGCGATTTTCACGAGGGAGAAATTGCCGTATTCGATGGAAGAGCTCTACAGAGGCGTGGAGATTGTCTGTAAGCAGGAGCGAGCTCCGCCATTGTACAAGAAGCTCTGCGAGAAATGCACCCGGCATATCTCTGCTTGCGTCAAGGAACCTTTGGTGCAGGCCGCAGATACCGAGTCAGCTGTGGAGGTACTGGAAGCTGTCGTCCGGGCTTGGTCCACTTGGAGCAAGCAATTGGAGACGGTTCGCGCTATCTTCTTCTACCTGGATCGGTCATACCTCCTTCATTCGGCCTTATTACCGTCTTTACAAGAGATGGGAACAAATGAATTCCGCACCCACATTTTCTCTAGCTCGCAACTCAAAGGAAAGATCCTCAAAGGAGCGTGTGACCTGGTCAGCGCTGATAGGAGAGACGACCACCAAGCTCTCGATGAGCCTCTCTTCCGAGATGTTATTATGATGTTCCACTCTCTTGCAATATACACGAAGCTCTTCGAACCCAGATTGATGGCAGATTCCGAACAGTACTTCCTTGACTGGACAAAGCAGGCTGTATCTACAAATGATTTGGCCGGCTATGTTCATATGTGCGGGAAGCTGATGCACGAGGAGCTTCACCGGTGCGATGCCTATGGTCTAGATCAAACAACTAAGAAGGGCTTAGAAACCTACCTGGAAGATATTTTGGTAGACCAGCAACAAGCTCGACTTATACAGGTTGACGATGTCGAAGATCTTCTGACAATGGATCAAACACAGCCTGTATCAAAGCTCTATGCATTACTACAGCGTAGACGACTCGGGGAGAAGCTGCGGCCTGCTTTTGAAGCTTTCATCGTCAAAAAGGGTTCTGAAATTGTCTTCGACGAAGAGCGAGAACAAGAAATGGTAACGAGATTACTAATATTCAAGAAGAAGCTCGACTCGATCTGGGAGAATTCTTTCGAGCGGCATGAAGGGCTTGGTCACAGTCTCCGCGAAGCCTTCGAAACGTTCATCAACAAGAGCAAGAGGAGTAACATGACCTGGGGTACTGATAATCCGAAACCTGGAGAAATGATCGCCAAATATGTCGATATGGTACTGAAGGGTGGAACGAAGGCCATTCGCGCTTCTGGCATTGGCTTTTCTCAAGAAAATACAACAAAGGCCGCTGAGAATGAAGATCAAGAAGGCTCGAGCGAAGATGAGGACGTCGAGATTGGCAAGCAATTAGACCAAGTGCTTGATCTGTTCCGCTTTGTACATGGCAAAGCCGTCTTCGAAGCGTTCTACAAGCGCGATCTTGCGCGACGGCTGCTCCTTGGGAGAAGCGCTAGTGCAGACTCGGAGAAGAGCATGCTGACACGCTTGAAGTCCGGTAAGCTAGTGAAATCATCATCTACGAATGTAACGTTGCTGACATGGACATAGAATGTGGAGCCGGCTTCACACACAACCTTGAGCAGATGTTTAAAGACATCGAGATGGCAAGGGAAGAAATAACATCTTACAAATCGATGCTCGAAGAAAGGCAGACGCGACCAGCCTTCGATCTCAGTGTCAATGTCCTCTCTTCGGCCTCCTGGCCCACCTACCCAGATGTAGCCGTCAACATGCCCGAATCCATTCTGAAAGCTACTGCAAATTTCGAAACCCATTACAAAGTGAAACATTCAGGTAGACGGTTGGAATGGAAGCACGCTCTTGCCCATTGCCAGCTCAAATCAGTCTTTCCCAAGGGCGCTAAAGAGATTGTTGTCAGCTGTTTTCAAGCAGTGATTCTGATGGCTTTCAACAAAAACGAAACAACGTCATATGATGAGCTTCAAGCTGCTTCTGGTCTTGGTACGCCGCCCTTGCATCATGCTATTACGACTGATTCACTAACAAGCACTAGACGACGGCGAACTGAAGCGAACACTCCAATCCCTCGCCTGCGCCCGCTACCGCGTCCTCAGCAAAACACCCAAAGGTAAAGACGTCAACCCCGGCGACACCTTTACCGTAAACCTCAACTTCTCACACCCCAAATATCGCATCAAGATCAACCAGATCCAAGCCAAAGAAACCAAGCAAGAGAACCAGCAGACTCACGAACGTGTCGCCGCTGATCGTAATTACGAGACGCAGGCTGCCGTTGTACGTATCATGAAGAGTAGGAAGAAGATCACGCATGCGGAGCTGGTGAGTGAGGTCATCACCGCAACGAAGAGTAGAGGGGTGTTGGATCCGGCGGATATTAAGAAGAATATCGAGAGGTACGCTGTCTTCTTCCTTCGTGTATCAGGCTACGCTGACATTGTTAGATTAATCGAGAAGGATTATATGGAACGAGACGAAGAGGGGCGTAACGTCTACAACTACGTGGCATAGAGAGTATCCTAAAGGTCTGCATGGGTTCTGAAGCGTAGTTGGATAGAGGTGGAGAAAGCATTGCTAGCGTAAGGCATTCCTTTTGGCATTTCCTATAGTGATCAATTAGCTTCGATGGCATCCCACAGAATTCAATGTGAATCTGCGCTGCTCTAATTGAGAGTCGTTGCAAAACACCCATCTTGGGAAACACTACGCCAAGACCGCAACCCTGCATCTTTATGTAACATCCCTACATGCCCTCATCTTGCGTCGGGTGCGAAGACGTGGTAGGTGATGAGCTTAGACCTAAGAAGAAAATCCGACCAAGCGTGAAACCACTGGCAAGGAAACAGCGACGAAATTACAAGACGAGTCTTTCAATTTAGAGCTACACAAGCGCCAATCAAGTAGTCTAGCTCCAGCTCATGATGAGGAAAATGAACCCTGATTAAATTCTTGTCAAAGAAACACCATACTTTGGTGCAAGAAGATGGAAACCTGTTGGTAGAATCCTACCATTAATAATTTCATCTTGACCCTATCAAAGAAATCTTGCCTCGATAGAACCTCTCGAGGTCGAAATTCTTGCGGGTCCAACATCCAAATTCCCAGAGCTAAAGTAGGAAGAGTGAGTATAGCGCTACCATTTTATGGTATCAAGATATAAATCACATCGTTACTTTATCAAAGATATCAACTACCTTAGAATACGGAGTGGGTCGCCAATCCCTTTTAGGCCTGGAAAAACTTACGGGACCAAACATAGCATCTGGGACATCTCGACATCTGGGACATCTAGGCGCATGGGACGTAATTGCTGTACCTTCTTAAGGTTAAACATCTTGCGGGCCCCATTCACAGCTGTGATACCATAAGAGCAACTTCTTACCAGACTGACTTCGCTTACGAATACAATGTTTCACGGCTTTTGGATTGGTAGTGTTTGATGTCCGTATTGTATGATCAGTCATTGTTCTGAAGACCCTATCAAGACAGTGATGAGGAGTATTCAAAGTGCACTTTTTGGGAGAATCAATAACTGGTTTTTTTTTCCGATGTTTTTTTTTGGCTTTTTGGGGGATTCTGAAGTCTAGCTCACACTCTCCCTCTTCAGGTCATTAACAACCATATACCTCCCCACCGCCACCCATCCCCAGCGGAACCACCTCATCTGGCTCTTGTGGCCGGTGACCATCGCTTTCTGCCCTTTCAACCACGACCCAACATCACTAATGTACAGCAAGCTTGGTGGCTCGTCTCTTCTTTTCTTCTTTGTAAATGATGCGTCTCGGAATGGAGCTATGAGCATGGTAATAGGCGCATCCAGGAAACTTGTATATTTCCGCAGTATGTTCGTAGTCGTGAGAGTATAGAATTCCACTGGGCATTTCCAACCCCGCTTTCCTGCCATGAGCGAGGAGAGCCAGTGTCGCGCGCCGTGGTAGAGGCTAATATGATTCAGGTGCGAAGATACGCCGCGGCGATCGAATGTTATGAGGGCATCAATTGTAGCAGTGGGCTCGTCTGACGTGGAGGATTTCTTGGATGAATTGGCGGCTGGGGAGAAAGCGTTCGCAAGGAGTTGTGCTATGTGCGCCGCTGGCCAGACGGTCGTCATGCTGTCTGGGAATTGCGGATCTTCGATTACGAGGACGTCGGAGGATGAGCGTAGGCCTAGCATAAGGGCGGAGGCGGCAAGTTCGGATTTGCGTGTCTCTCCTAGCCCATCTGCGTTTCCTGGATGCAATTGTATTAGCTATACCTTCTGATATAGCTAATGGCAACGACCACATACCGCTACTCAAACACAGTATCTTGACATGGTTTCCCGCCTTTGGCGCCGTAAGTGTAAGGATCGTGGGCGAGAAAAACATGGCTTCATCGTCGGGGTGGGCTATGAGGAGGCAGATGCGCTTGCCCTTTAGACTGGGAAAGGAGCTGCGCGTCATTTGGGCGGTGTAGAGCCATGCTGTTGCGAGGAGGATTGGGATGGCGAGGGCGAGGTAGAGCTCCATGCTCGAGGGTCTCAATTGGAGTCGTAGACATTCTAAGACGAAGGCTTGATGTCGAAACCTTTCGGGGTTAAGGGCGAGGGCGGAATTAAATCCGGCTTGCTATCAATCATTCGTTTGATCGAACATTTTCGTCGCATTTACGACCCCATGAGCAATCGCAAAGAGCGTCGAGCGCAAGCTCGGGCGAAGCCAGCTGCTGGGGATGATGTCCCTCTCAGTCAGCCAGATCGCGATGCCCCCAAGCAGAAGACACTCCTTGACATCGCCGCTGAACGCCAATTACTGAGTTCCACTGCTGGAAGCTCAACTCCCTCTATCACGTCTACAAAGATCAATCCTGATGGCACAATCTCATCTCTCGGTGAATCAGTGGACGCCGAGCTTGAGCCTACTCCCTATCTCGACATCGCTCTCTACACCGCCACCCTCAGTCTTCTCAACTTCACTCTCACGGTGCTTGTGGAACACCAATACGCATCAGAAACGCCCTCTCTGCCATCGGTGTTCTATTCTAGCACCATTGCCTCTCCCACTCCGTTCTTACTGCTCATGTTAGTTACCATACTACATCCACGCTCCGCTTATCTGGTGACCCAGCTGCTATTTGCGGTCCTCAGTGTGGTAGCGGGGACTTGGCTGGTCCATGCGAGTAACAGGGATCCGTATTTGGCGGTGATGAAGAAAGCGCCACCTCTGGGGACGTTGTGGGTTTGGGCGATTGTGGAGATGAGATGGGAGTGGGCTTTGGGTTGCTTGGGAATCGTGGCTGGATGGGGTTGGTGGAATAATTATTCGATGTTTTGAGCAGCCATCGAATAATGGATGGAGATACCTAGTGATGCGATTGACTGATTCAGCATTTGCCCTGCATATTCAGGGTTCATGTTGTCAGCCGATGGTGGTTGGTCGCTTATACGCGGCAACTTCCAAAGACAACTCCCCCAAGGCGTGATTGTTGGCACCATTGAACTTCTCAAATGATCCCAAAGGACACAATCTCACAACAATTGGACAAGTCATTGAAAGCAAAATTTCAGCAAGCCGAGTGAAAATGACATGGCAGCTTGTCCTGTAAGCCAGAGAGGTGGATGGGGGGCTGAGTATCAGCCACAGTGACACTGCTTTGGACCTACAGTGGAAGAGTGCATAGTGGCTTGAAGCTGAGTGTATCGAGGAGCGATGAACAGTTGTCAGTCCACTCATATAGCACGTTCTTACAAAGCCACTTCGATTTGTAGAGCCTAAGAGCCCTAGTGAGGCTGTCATGCTCGCCAATAAGAGAAGGATGCAATTACTCGATGGAGTTGATCATTAAGCTTTTTTCCCCAGAGTTTAGCGGGTTTGGTACGTAAGAAATAGTTTTAGCAGCGAATGAGGATGCATCATGTCACATCCGACCGTTTCGGAGGCTGCTCCGTGCCCTGGGTTGACCGTCAACGCCCCGTGGTGGCCGCCTGGGATTTGGTAGGGAGCTGGAATCGTCCAAGCGCATGAACTCCAGACTCCAGAGCCTCTTAGGATCCGAGGAGACTCAGTTTCTATTACCCCCCAAAAACATCATCACAACGCTGGTACTCCGTAGTTGTACCTTAAGCTGACCACGTGAAAAGGGCGAAAAGTGAATTTGTTACACCACCATGGCTACTAATATTCAAATAACGGCCGTGTCAGCCGAGTTCTTTGTTCTTCCTACTCGTAATAACAGCAACCACGACGACATCACGCCTTCCTCTAGCTTCATACCTTCCCGCCGCCATTCATGCCTATGCCCACCGGTATCCGCCAGGCGGCTCAGAGAAGCACAAAATCTCTGAAGAGCATTTCGAGCGACCGCCCAGACACAGTTGAGAGGAAATTGAGCTCCGAACGGAGACCCGCAGTCATGGACATCTTCCACCACAAAGAAAAGCGAAACAGCCTTGCTGGCATTGGCCGTTCCAGCTCGCCGGCAAAGGGCAGTCCCAAGAACAGTCCCAGATTGGCTGCAGCAAAGCCTGCACAACTGATCATTGACATGGAATCACCTCCCCTCGTCTTCTACGGAAGCACCGCAAACTCATCAGGCGCCCTCCTCTCAGGCCAACTCCTTTTCACCGTCACCGACCCCGAGGTCAAACTCGCAAGCTTCGAAATGACCCTAATGGCCAGAATCACCTTCAAAAAACCCGTCACCAAAGACTGCCCCGCCTGCAAACATAAAGACACCGAACTCTTCAAGTGGAAATTCCTCACGGAGCCTACAAAATACAAACAAGGCGGCCACACCTTCCCCTTCTCCTACCTCCTCCCAGGCCACATACCCGCCTCCTCGCACGGCGCCCTTGGCGACATCGACTACCTCCTCGACGCCAAAGCCCTCACAAACATGTCCGACATCATAACTATCACCCGGCCCCTGACCGTCCAACGCGCCCTCCAACCCGGCAACGACAAAACCTCCATCCGCGTCTTCCCCCCCACAAACCTCACCGCCCGCGTCGTCCTCCCATCCGCCATCCATCCCATTGGCGATTTCCCCGTCCAGCTCCAAATGGCAGGTATCATCGACAACAGCCTCAAGAACATCGAGCGGCGCTGGCGCATACGGCGTTTGAACTGGCGGATCGATGAACAGAGCAAAATTATCTCGGCGGCGTGCTCGAAACACGCACACAAGATTGGTGGAGAGGGGAAGGGAATATTGCACGAGGAAGCCCGCTCGCTGGGCGGCGAGGATATCAAATCCGGCTGGAAGACCGACTTCGACACCGCCGGCGGCGCAATTGATTTTGAATTCAACGCAGCTATTAGACCGAACTCCCACCCTGTCTGCGATGTTGTCTCGCCCACTGGCATGGAAGTCTCCCATATCCTCGTTCTCGAAATCATCGTTGCCGAGGAGCAAACCGCGGGTGTGGGAAAGGATAAAGCTATGCCGACGGGGAGCGCGAGGGTGTTGAGGATGCAGTTTAAGTTGAGTGTGACTGAGAGGAGTGGGATGGGTATTAGTTGGGATGAGGAGATGCCGCCAATGTATGAGGATGTACCGATTAGTCCGCCGGGATATACGAGGATCAACGATTTTGAGGGCGAGTTGAGTAGTGATGAGGAGTTGGAGAGGATGAGGGGGACTTGAGGGTGTGTATCATGAGGAGCACATGGCCTAGCGCAATATTGGTGGTTGAGGGAGTGTTGTTGCATGCTTACTAGCGGCATTGCTTTATTGCTGCATCTTAGCGTTGGGAGTATGAGGCGTCTGGAGCGAGATCCTGCTGGTAAGGCTTGCAGAGTATTACTACGGCATTCTCGTCACGATTCTTCACTGCCTTCAAACGTCAGTTGTTCAAGCATTCTCTACTTCGAAAAAGCATAATACCCTGACTTTCTCCGGCAACGAAGCATATCTTATGACTTATGTAGATATGGAAGCATGGTCATGACTCGACAAAGGATTTAGCTAAAAAAGCCCATTACTATGCCCCATATACTCTTTTCATAAGCTTGTTAAGATTTTATCAAAGGTTGGAATTCGCCTCCGGTCCACCAACAACGTACCTTCTTAGCGACTTGAACGCTCGTCTCAAGCAATTTTTACGGCATTCCCCACTCCAAGAAAAGTATAGACAGCATATTCACATACCCCCAACACCACCCCATTTTACCACCTCGCGGTCAAAGAGACCACTCTCTCCGCTTCAATTCAGCACAAAGTGCCCCAACAATGCTCTAACACCCACCTCAGCCGCCTAATTCGAAGCCCGAACACGGAGGCAGAAAAAAAAAGAGATGAATAGTCGACAGCTCAATTATAATTTTAGTAAAGTATCACACTCCACGCCTTTGTTGAATGGTGAGAAAACCGCAACGCCAGTATATATTCGCAGACGAAACCTTCCACAAACCATAGCCATGAAACCCGTCAAAAGACTCTCACAATCTCTCCGTGGCCGAACAAAGTCCCCAACCGATGCTTCCCAGCTTGCTTGGCTTGCGAGTGGACTCAACACATCCGACCCCAAGCCTCTAAAAACGAATACCATCTACCCCCCACCCCTCCAGGAGGAACAATACTTGAATCCTGTTGAATCTCACACACGGAAGCTATAAGTCCCTAATCAAGCGCCCGCAACCAACCCTTCCATCACGCAGCCCCTCTCCTCCCCCCTCTCCCCACCAACCCCATCGCTCTCACCCCATTCCACACCACTCTCCCCAATCATCCTACGCTTCTTCCACCAAAAACCAAGAACCCTCCTCGTATACATCTGGCAGGGCCAGCTCATCCGACTATACTCCCCAGCCCAGCCCAGCTCCCACTCATCAGCCAGCCTCGCTAACAACAACGGAGACATAATTCGATTTCGCAGCAGCAGCTAGAAGAGATACTAACTACCATGGTAA
>JAABUW010000544.1_pt1 | contig 73291 bp, 55 predicted proteins | sample 5560081 | NCBI WGS metagenome assembly JAABUW01 (sample SAMN10711882, study PRJNA513363) | rock metagenome | isolation source: Antarctica rocks | place: Antarctica: Victoria Land, Knobhead sud | reverse complement strand
CATACTAGTGTGCTGTCCCAGAGATAACTAGCAAAACCGATCAAGGTACATTAACCTCGGTCATGCTGACTGGGCGACCGAAGCCATCGTTGGAGTTGAGTGCGGAGGAAGAGGCTGAGTTACGCGGCTTCTGCTCTTCACGCATTTTGCCTCATGCTCTCGTAGCCCGCGCGAGGTTGGTCTTATGGTCGGCGGAGGGCAAGAGCAACACGGAGATCGCGGCGCAGTTGAACTGGACCAAGGCGACGGTGGGCAAGTGGCGTCGGCGCTTTATCGAGCGGCGTTGGAGTGGTCTACGATGAACTCCGGCCGGGACGGCCCCGTTCGGTTTCCGATGAGAAGGTGGCCCTTCTGCTCCGGCGTACGTTGAAGAACAAGCCGCCGGTGGGAAGCCACTGGAGCGTCCGCCAGGCAGCCGGCTCCAACGGACTTTCAAAATCCACGGTACATCGAGTCTTCCGAGCCTTCGCCGTCCAGCCTCACCGCAGCAAGAGTTTCAAGCTATCGAGCGATCCGTTTGTCGTTGAAAAGGTGCGCGATGTGGTGGGTCTTTATCTGAACCCGCCCGAGCATGCCATCGTGCTCTCGGTGGATGAGAAGTCGCAGATCCAGGCCCTCGATCGCACCCAACCCGTGTTGCCCATGGGCCTGGGTTACGTGGAAGGGGTGACCCACGACTATGTTCGCCATGGCACCACGACGCTGTTCGCCGCGCTCGACATCGCATCAGGAACGGTGCTCACGGAGTGCAAGCCACGCCATCGGCACCAGGAATTTCTTGCCTTCCTCAAGCGCATCGATCAGGTCGTGCCCGAGCATCTCGATTTTCATCTGATCGTCGACAACTACGCAACCCACAAGCATGCCAAGCTAAGACTCTGGCTCGCAGAGCGGACCCGCTTCCACATCCACTACACTCCAACCTATTCGTCACGGCTTAACCAGATCGAGCGACGGTTCGGTCTCATCACCCAGCAGGCAATCCGCCGTGGCAGCTTCCGAAGCGTCAAAGACCTCGTCACCAAAATCGACCACTTCGTCCAACACTACAACCGCAACTGCCGCCCGTTCGCATGGACCGCCACAGCCGACTCCATCCTTCAGAAACTCGGCCGCATTTGTTCACGAATTTCCGGGACAGCACACTAGTCTGACTTGTCACAACGTGCATGCAGACCTTTCTCGAAAAGGCTTCCCCGTATAATCTTCTTTTCACTTCCATTCGCCGTCGTCGCACGTCCGAGCGTACTGGCCGACAGAGTAAAGAGTCCTATGCCCGAGCACATCAAGAAAAAGCTTCAGGAACAAATTACGCAGCTTGAGTACGAGCTCACGACCGAGCTTCCCGCTGAGATCAAGAAAGCAGTTGCCCTCGGCGACCTCTCCGAGAACGCCGAGTACCACTCGGCGAAGCAGCGGCAGGAGTTCGTAAATGCCCGGCTGGGGCAGCTCAAAAAGCGCATGGGCGAGCTCGCAATGGTAAATCTCGCCAACATTCCACACGATAAGGTTGGCTTTGGTTCCACCGTGGTAGTCTTCGATTCGACAAAGAATGAGGAACTCACCTACAAGCTCGTTACGAGCGAAGAGTCTGACGTTGCCAAGGGCCTCATCTCGACCACATCTCCGATTGGTCGCTCCCTCGTCGGAAAAGATGTTGGCGACGTGGCTACCGTGGTCACGCCGAATGGCAAGCGCGAGCTCGAGGTTCTCAAGCTCACCACCATTCACGATGCAGCGGAGTAGCTTATAGGACCGCCATGCCCGATGCACGTGGGAGCGAGGATCCGCGCGTCCACTGGCGCTGAACCGGCTATAGTCAGCCTGAAGAGGTCCCACAACCCTAAGATGCTGCTTCCTGCTTAGGCTTTACCGGCCTACGCTAGACTTGAGCTTTCGCAACGAAATGACTTGGACAAGCGCATTCGGCAGAGGCAGCGGATGGCTGCTGCAAAAGATCGTTAACGGTCTGGCCCTGTCGCGTATCTCGCCCAACACCCTCACCTTCATCGGTCTACTTATCAACATTGTTGCGGCGTTTTTTTTTGGATATGCAAGGACCACTAACGCTGACCGCATGTTCGTCTACGCCGGTCTAGTAATCATTGGTGCTGGCATCTTCGACATGGTGGACGGCAGAGTCGCGCGTCAGACCAATCAGGTGTCAGTCTTCGGTGCCTTCTTCGACTCGGTTATCGATCGATACTCGGATGTCGCTCTATTTTTTGGCCTGCTCGTGTTCTACGCTCGCGGGAACCGTTTCTTCTACGTGGTCCTCGTCGCCTTTGTGATGACTGCAAGCCTCATGGTCAGCTACACTCGCGCCCGGGCTGAAGCTCTCATCGGCTCCTGTAAAGTCGGTTTCATGGAACGTCCGGAACGTATCGTTCTGATTATCCTTGGAGCTCTTTTCAACCGCTGGGGAGTCATGGCGCCCGCGCTCTGGGTCTTGGCCGTCTTCTCTACCCTGACGGTTATCCACCGCATCCGATATACCTACACTGAGACCAAACGGCGCACGTTGACTGCCAAGCAGGTCTAGCTTGCGTCTGGAGATGGGCACTTCGTTCCTGAAGGGAGTGCTCGTGCATCAACGCTCCAGAGGGGGCACACGATCAACGAACAATCGGAGCAGTCTTGCCCACCCTCTCGACCCCTATTAGTGCCTCGGCCCCAATCCCTTCGACTACACATGCGCTGATCGTTCGCGGACGTGATCCGATTCTTTTGGCACAGCCTATGCTAATCGCATTAGCAAGGCGCTCCTTACAGGAGGGCGCGGCGGATTATGTTGACTACTTTCTGTCGCAGCCCTACATGGGTGGTAAGACCCCGTCGCTTGTTCTCCTCACCACCTGTACAAGTAAGTCCGCGTTGAATCTTGAAGCGTCTGAGGTCCTCGGGGCCGTCCTTGTTCACGAGTACCAGATCGCCCGCATTCCTTTGAACATCTTCGTCACTGAGGACTATGCGGGCGAACGGAACGTCCTCGCCCCGGCCGCAATTCGCTCGGCAGTTGCGCTTCGAGCGGGTAAGCATCTCCTCAGTCGTGGAGCCCACCTCGTCGTCGTTTCTTTGAAAGATGCCGATTTCGACGCGGAGATCCCGTTCCCGCCTCTCGGAGCGAGGTCTGATAGGTATGTCTGGTGCACAGCGCAGCGCATGCTCACACGTCGACTCCCACTCCGCGGCAGCTACGACGCTACGCTGGCGACTCTAGGGGCACACACACGTCGGAATCTGCGTTACTACCGACGGCGAGTTGAGGATCAGCTACGTTGCATACTCATTCCTGACGCGAAAATCTCCGAAGAGCAGTTCGTTGCGTTAAACCGCCTGTGCTCCTATCCCACGCCAGACTTCGTTGCGAGATGGCGCTACCGCAGCGCGCGTTCGGTTCCTGGCGGGATCTTAGCAGGGCTTCAATCCGAAGCCGGTGATTGGCTCAGCATTGTCGGAGGTCGCCGATATCACGACATCACATCGATCGACTGGCAGATGAATCAGACCCGGTTCTTGGAGTTTTCCCTCAGCACCGTTATGCGCTCGTACCTCATCGAACAAGAGATTACCCAGGGCTCACGGAGCCTTCTCTTTGAAGGCGGCACCCCGCACCCTATGCAGCTATCTTTTCCGCCTGACCGCGTTGTAGATTTTGTTGCGGCTCGGAATTCGATTCCTGCCCAACTGCTACTCCGTTACCCCACAACGATCCTCCCGAAAAAGAATTTTCTGAGCCAGGTGCTTTCTCGCGTGGATCGTAACTGGAGAACGTGGTGAGGGCCTAAGAGAGGAGAGCAGCTCCCCTTCGCTCAGGCTATTCGTCCTGCGCTTCGGAGACCTTCTCATAGCAATAGCCCCGACGCTTGAAGATCTCGTTGAGATACGTTCCCTTCGACTTCGCCGCGCCAAACCCCTCCCATTCCTCGGGAGGCACGTCAAAGTAGCGATAGCGGCCCCTATTGCCGCGATACACGATCATCAGCACCCGCTGCTCCGCGTCGTAATGCATGGCCGCGATCACGCCTGAAGGCACTGCGTTGCCCTCCCTTGACGTTTCTCTCGTAGACTTGAAAGCGATGAGTATTAGTCCTATTCTCGTTATTCACGGCGGAGCCTGGGCGATGCCCGATGACGCCGTCACGGATCATGAGCGAGGCATCGCTGCTGCCCTCAGGGCCGGATATGCCGAGCTCAATCGGGGCGCCTCTTCGGTAGATGCCGTTCAGGCCGCCGTCACCATCATGGAAGACGACGACACCTTCGATGCCGGTCGCGGATCCTTTCTAACCCGTGACGGCCGCGTTCAGCTCGATGCTCTTCTTATGGATGGTGAAAACCTTCGCACTGGAGGCGTCGCCTGCGTGGAGCGCATCCGCAATCCGATCGCAGCCGCTCGCCTCGTTCTCGATTACTCCCCTCACGTCTACTTTGTAGCTACTGGCGCAGAGCGCTTCGTTCGCCAGCACGGCATGCAATTGATCGATAACACTGAACTCATCATCCCGCGCGAACGGGATCGTCTCATCGCTTTCCAAAAAGCAGAGCTCGAAGGTGGTGCGGATTCCACTTTCTCAGGAAACTCCGAGTTTACCAGCGCGCCCATAATCCTAAAGGCCGATACAATCGTGCGCCACAGCATTACCGAAGCGGCCCCGTTCTTGCCCGTTGAAGATCCCACTCTTGAATCTCATGACACGGTCGGAGCCGTGGCGATCGATACGCACGGAAACCTCGCTGCAGCGACCTCTACCGGAGGCACTCTCAGCAAAGCTCCTGGCCGCGTCGGCGACTCTTCCCTCATTGGATGCGGCTGCTATGCCGATAACTATTCTGCCGCAGTTTCCCTCACTGGCTGGGGAGAGCCCATTATGAAACTCGTCCTTGGCAAATGGGCAGTTGATCGCGTTGCAGCCGGCCACACACCGCAGCAGTCTGCCACGGATGCAATTGCGTACCTCCACACTCGCCTGGGTGGCCACGGCGGCATCATCCTCATCGGACCTGACGGCCAGATCGGTATCGCTCACAATACCCCGCGGATGGCTTGGGGCATTCACGACGCTGCCGGCCCAAGAAACGGTATCACCCGCAACGAATAGCTGCTCATCACAGACCTCCGGCAATGACCGATTCGCTGTTTCCCGACCCTCACATTCCACCAACGGTCGCACCCGTAGACCGCGAACGCCTTCCCAACATTCATCGGCTTCTTCTCGAACACTACGGCCAGCCAGAGCCGCGAATCCCGTGGACCCCTCTCAAACAGTTTGTCTACTCACTCCTTAGCGCTCGCACAAAAACTCCAGTCTCCCACCAGGCCATGCGCGACCTCGAAGACCGCTTTGGCATAGGCCTCTCTGGAGCAGATTGGGAAGCCGTCCGCGATGCTCCACTTGCCGACATCGAGCAAACCATCCGGATCGTCACCTTTCCCGAAGCGAAAGCGCCGCATCTAAAGCTGGCTCTACAGCAGATCACGGCGCGTTATGGATCCCTCACACTTGACTTCCTTGCCAACTACCGCACCGAGAAGATTCGGGCGTGGCTGGAAACCTTCGAGGGCGTCGGTCCTAACGTATCTGCTGCCGTCGTAAATTTCTCCACTCTTCGCCGCCGGGCCCTCGTTCTTGACAGCCATCACCTTCGCATCGTTCACCGCTTAGGCGTCACTCCACGCGCCGACGCACGTCGCACTGAAGAGCTTCTCACGCGCATGGTCCCAGAGACTTGGAGTCCGGAGATGCTCGACGAGCACCACTCTCTTCACAAACTACATGGCCAGACTCTCTGCACCTTTGCTGACCCACACTGTCCCCAATGTCCGCTCGTTCGACTATGCCGGCACGGTCAGCGCGTAGTGAGTGAACCGCCAGCAAAGGCCGAATTTCCGATCAACTAGCGCATGAAAGCGCTCTCCTCAAACTGCTCCAACAGTTCCGCTACGTCTCTATACACCTCAATGCACCCAGCTTCGAGCAGCTCTTCTTTCGACCACCCACCGGTCATGACCCCAATAGTCGAAATTCCCGCCTTTCCCGCCGCCTCCGCATCGTACGGCGTGTCGCCCAGAGCCAGCACCTTACTGGGAGGCAGCCCTAGCTTTGTAAGTGTCGCCTCGAAGATATCGGGGTGCGGCTTAGAACGTTCCGCATCATCCGCCGACGAGCTTTCCTCGATAAGATCTTCCATATGTGCAAGTTTCTTGTAAAATTCGAGCTGGTCCTTATCAGCTGAGCTCGCCAAAGAGAGTCGGATTCCAGCCCCCTTTAACCGCAACAGAAACTCCCGCACCTTCGGCAGAGGCTTAACCTGCTGCAGATAATCTTGCTCAAAGACGAATTTACGATAGGCCTTCAATGGCTCCTCGACAGCCGACCTGCGCCACCAAGGAACAAAGACCGGGACCAGTTCGTCGCCGCCTTTGCCTATCTGACGCCTCACTTCTTCAAGCGCCACCTGAATTCCCATCGCAGCAAATGCATCCTTCCACGCGGCTGCGTGCAGCCAATTGCTCTGCACCAGGGTTCCGTCAATGTCACACAGCACCGCCTCAATCACACGTCACCTCGCCCGGCATAGCTAACCCGGTGTACGCAATCAGATGCATCTCGGATCACCTTGCCGCCGCAGGCACACGGATGAGTGAATCTCCTTGCACACTGAAGCCGTATTCATGTAGAACGGCGCGTTGAGGAAATTCGGCATCCGCTGCCAACCGTGCATCGGCCGCCCATCGTACTGGAGCACCATTCCGATGTTCCTCCGCAGACCTTGGCTGTTCTCCATCTCTATCAGCGCTTCTTTTCTGCTGCTCACCGGCTTCGCCGTGGCCCAGAATATCTCCACCGCTCAGCTGAATGGCATCGTCCGCGATCCTCAGGGCGCAGTCATCCCAAACGCCGCTATCACTATCACGGACACCTCCAGGGGTTTCTCCCGCACCACCCTCAGTGACAGTCAAGGCAACTACCAATTGCTCCTTCTTCCTCCAGGTTCATATACCGTCACCGCCAGCTCCCCCGGATTCAGCAAGCTCATCGAGCAGAACGTCGTCCTGACTACGGGACAAGAGGCCGAGCTGCCTCTAGCGCTCGTAATTGGCGGAAACGAATCTGTGACTGTTACCTCCGGCGCCGAGATCATTGAAACCCAGCGCAGCTCCCAGTCCACCACCGTCGACCAGCTCCGCATCACGAACCTGCCAACCAACGGTCGCAATTACATCAACTTCACCCTCACCAACTCACAGATAGCGCGCGATGCTGCTCCGTCAGTGGGCGCCATTCCTACCAGCGGTCTGAACTTCGGTGGCGCCCGCGCCCGCTCCAATTCCATAAATATAGATGGTGCCGATGCTGGGGACTACATCTCCGGAGGCACCCGGTCTACGGTCTCACAGGACGCCGTCCAGGAGTTCCAGATCATCACTAACGGATTCGATGCCGAGTACGGCCGTGCCTCAGGTGGCGTTGTAAACATTGTGACCAAATCTGGCTCAAACCCAACTCACGCAGTGCCTTTGGCTTCCTCCGCAACCGCTACATTCAGGCTACCAATCCGTTCTCGACCGTCTACCAGCCGGCTTACACCCGCGTTCAGGCTGGCTTCACCCTCGGCGGCGCCGTCGTCCGCGACAGGACCTTCTACTTCTTCGCCACAGAAATCACCCGCCGTCAGGAGACTGGCTTCTCCGTCATTGGGCGCAACAACTTCGGTCTCGCCACTATCGACGTAAGCAAGTTTTTCGGCGCATCCGCAGGTGCTCTTACGGTTCAGGGCACTCCACAGCAGGCCGCCTTCCTTGCCGCGGTACCCGCATCCACCCCCGGCATACGGCAGTACGTGTCCCTCGTCGGATCGAGCTCCGCAATTGCAACCACAGGAAAGAACCCAGCGTTTCTCGCTGCCACCATCGGCTCGAACAACTTCGTCACATCCGGTTCCCCGACCCCGGCTTCGTTTCAGCCACTCAACGCTTTGTCCGGCAACTTTCCCGTTTCAGAGAAGACCGAGGTTTACTCCCTCCGACTCGACCACAAGCTGACCAACAACCAACAACTGCTGCTCCGCGTTAACGTCAGCCCCAGCAACATCACCGGCATTCAGGAATCAGCCGCCAACCAAAACATCGGCGAGAACTCTCTCTCTCGCACCGCCATACAGACCTTCCATGACTTCGGCATCCTTGGTCAGCACACGCTTCTGATTGGCTCGAACAAGGTCAACGAGCTGCGCGTCCAGTTTTCCAAACACCCGATCCGTTTCGCTCCGCAGAGCACCTCCACAGCCGTCAATATCCCCGGCTTCGCGTACTTCGGGAAGACTCCTTTCTCAACCGTGGATCGGGTAGAAGATCAGACCCAATTTCAGGATAATTTCACATACAACCGTGGCGGTCATACGGTAAAAGCTGGCATTGACCTTCGCTATATCCCGATCAATCTGAAACAAGGTCAGCTCTATGGAGGTGGTGACTACACCTTCGCCGCCCTCAACGCTACCGACATCAGCTCGCAGCTTGCCGGGCTTCCCGGCTTCTCACCTGTTCAGGCTTACGGCCTTGGTATACCGCAGTCCTTCGTCCAGGGAATCGGCATTACGGGATATAGCTACTCACTCAAGACCCTCGGCGCCTTCCTCGAGGACTCCTGGCGCATCGGCACGCACGTCACGTTCAACTATGGTCTTCGTTATGATGTCGAAGCTCTTCCGACCCAGAGCGCATTTAACGGCAGCAGCTATGCCGCTGAGCGCGCCTATGGAATCCGTGAGGGTATCAAGCTACAGGATCAGAACGTCGCTCCACGTATCGGACTCACCTACGACCCCACCGGCTCCGGTCGTACCGTCCTTCGCGCGAATTACGGCCTCTTCTACGACCGCGCTCCCGGCAACCTCGAAGCTCAGTCAACCACCTTCAATGCCAACTCCGTCCCCCTTGTCATTCTCGCCGGCGGATCCCCCTGCACGGCCGCAAGCACCTTAAGCCCGCTGAATCTCAACGCCACCAACACCTTCCAGGGTTCGCTTGCGAATGCCAACTGCCTTCCCGTACCCGGTCTCAACTACCAGCCCTCCCAGCAGCGCTTTGACCCCAACAACCCTGCCTCCCTTTTCATAAATCAGAGCTTCCTCACCGCAGGCTTCCCGCTGGCGATTCTTCCCTCCGGTCTTCCCGCCGATCTCCACTACCGCACGCCCTATGTCCAGCAGATTTCCTTCGGGATCGAGCGCGACCTCGGCCACAATTTCTCGATCAATGTCGCTTATAACAACACGGGTGGCCGCCACCTGAACCGTCCGATTAACGTCAACCCAGTAAACCCGTCGCTCCTCGTTAACAACTGGCGGGCCGCAAATGCTGCGGTCAAAGCTGGAAGTGCCGGTACTCTTCCCGGCGGTAATATCGAGTCTGTCGCCAGCCCTACGTCGAACCCGCTCACCGTCGCAACGGCTTCAGGCACCATTCCCTGCGGTGTCGGACCTGTCGGACCGTACGTCGCCCCACCGCTGCTCAACTTTTTCCGCCGCTCCGGCCTTAATACCTCCCTTGGACAGTTTCTCGTATCCCAGGGCGCGGGACAATGTGTTGCACTCGCAAGCCAAGTGGCAGCCAGTGAAGGTCTTGGGGTTGGCGTCCCCGTGCCCTTTGGTGACATGAGTCCCAATCTCACGACGGGGACTTCAAGCTACTACGGCCTTTCCGTCAATGTAAAGAAGCGCCTCTCCTCCAACTACGAGTTCCTCGTCTCGTATACCTGGTCACACGCAATCGACGATTCGACCGACGTAGTCTCTACAGCTGATGCGCCGCAAAACAATTTTGCCCCGAATACAGAACGCGCCACCTCCACCTTTGATCAGCGCCATCGATTGGTTCTCTCAGGCGTCTACAACTCTGGCCGCTTGTCCGGCGGAGGGTTCCTTCCCGGCGTCTTCTCCGGATTCATCATTGCCCCCATCATCGAGGTCTCCTCCGGCCGTCCCTTCAACATCGTCACCGGTGCTGACACCAACTTCGACTTCGACCCACTTACGGATCGCCCCAACGCGGTTGCCGCAGGCAGCGGTCCGACAAGCTGCGGCACCTCACCCGTTCCGTCGAAGTTCTCACCCACTGGTTATCTCAACGTGCCTTGCTACATCGACGCCCCGGTAAATGCCGCGGTAAGCAGCAGTGCCTATAACCGCTCACTCGCCCGCAACACCGGACTCCGCCCCTTTACCGTATTTACCGATCTCCGCATTGCCCGCGCCATTCCACTTGGAGATCGCCTCGCTCTCCAGATCACCGCCGATGTCTTCAACCTCATCAATAAGAACAATACCCTTGACGTCAACCTGCTCTACACTGACGCGGGCCAGGAGACCGCCTCCTACGATCCGCGCCAATTCCAATTTGGGGCCCGTCTCTCCTTCTAACCTTGATCTGAAGCTAACGAGTGATTGCCCTGACTGCCTCGCAGGCCTCACGCACGGCCCGTATCGCCGTTAAAATTTGCTCCCGTGAGACCGTGTCCACGAGCGTAAATCGCACCGCGGTTTGTGCCACCTCGGGAGCGATGCCCATTCCCACGAGCACATGCGACGGCTGATCGCTGCCAGCAGCACATGCTGACCCGCTGGAGCATAAAATCTCACGCTGCTCCAATTGCAGTAGCACAGCCTCTCCGCTTGTTCCAGGAAAACAGAAGGACGCATTACCCGCTAACCGGTGAGTGGGATGTCCTGTAAGCATCGCATCCGGCACTGTTGTGAGCACTCCCTGAATCAGTTCGTCCCGGAGCAAAGTTGTTCGCTGTACCCTTTCGAGACGTGAGGTCTCCGCAAGCTGCAGCGCCGTTGCCAGACCTACCGCGCTCGCTACGTTCTCCGTGCCCGAGCGCCGTCCACGCTCCTGTCCGCCCCCGTGCAGCACCGGCTCTAACTGCAGACGTCCGCGGAGGTAAAGTGCGCCGACACCCTTCGGCGCACCGACCTTGTGCCCCGAGATGCTCAACGCATCCACACCAAGAGCTCGAACATCGAGGGAGAGCAAACCCGCGCCCTGTACCGCATCCGTATGCATCGGCACTTGTAAGGATCGCGTCAGCTCTGAAATGGCAGCGATTGGTTCGATCGTTCCCACCTCATTATTCGCCAGCATGATCGAGCAGATTGCCGTGTCAGGGCGAATGGCTAGCCTTGCTTGCTCGGCACTCACCATCCCAAATCGATCCACCGGAAGATAAGTGATCTCAAACCCGTGCTGCCGCCTCAGGTAGTCACAGGACGCGAGAACAGCCTCATGCTCAATCGCCGATGTCACGATATGCCGCCCGCGCGAGCCTCCCAACGCGAGACCTTTGATCGCAAGATTGTCCGCCTCTGTTCCCCCTGAGGTGAAGACCACTTCGCTCGTCCGGCAATGAAATATCTCAGCGACTGAAGCCCGTGCACCCGTAAGCGCTCGCGCTGCCGACTCTCCTAAGGAGTGATGGCTCGAAGCATTTCCGAACTCTCCCGTGAGGTAGGGCCACATTGCCTCCAGCACCTCGCGCCGAACCGGTGTGGTCGCAGCCGAATCAAGGTAGATCACGCTGCGTCCCCAGCCCTTACATCAAGTCCTAGATCGAGTGAGCGCACGCTGTGTGTCAGCGCACCGACCGAGATGATGTCCACTCCCGTCCTGGCGATCGCGCCCACAGTGTCAAGCGTCACCGATCCGCTTGCCTCAACGAGCGCTCTTCCCGCAATCGTCGAAACACCGGCACGCAGCGCCTCCAGCGAGAAGTTGTCGAGCATGATTGTGTCCACGCATGCCGCTAGGACGGCCTCTATCTGGTCGGGGCGATCCACCTCTACTTCCAGGTGCGCCGTATGCGGCAGAGACTGCCTAACCTCACGCAATGCCACGGTCAGAGTCCGGGTGTCGTCGGCCAAAAGGATTGCGAGATGGTTGTCCTTCGCCAACACCGCATCGGAGAGAGAGAAACGATGATTGTGACCGCCGCCGCATCGCACCGCGTACCTTTCCAAAAGCCGCAGGCCTGGCGTCGTCTTCCGCGTATCGACGATGCGCGCCTTGGAGCCAACAACTTCAGCGACAAAACGTGCGGTCATCGTCGCGATACCAGACATCCTTTGCACGAAATTTAGCGCAACCCGCTCCGCCTGTAGCACGGCCCTTGCTGGTCCCTGAATACTGGCCAGCACATCACCGCTTCGGAAATGCTCCCCATCAGCAACCGCAAATCGAGTGAGGATCGCTCCGTCAGTCTGTCGCATTGCCTCGGTAAATACATCCGCTCCGCTCAGCACTCCAGACTCGCGCGCTACCAGCTCCGCTGACACGCTCGCACCGGACGGAATAAGAGTCTGTGAGGTTAGATCTCCCCAAGGCGCATCTTCGAGCAACGCCATCTGTACCACTGCCTCGATGCTGTTCGTAGGCAGCGGGCTCAGCATACGACTGGAATCTTTCTCGCGAAGACCAGCTGGTGTCGAAAGCTCTCGACCTGATTCGGATAATCCCGTCGGTAGTGCGCTCCTCTCGATTCGTGTCGCGCAAGCGCAGCTTCTACAACAGCTCGCGCCAGCGTTAGGAGGTTTGCCGTCTCGTAGTCGTGGACGCTGCTCCCCGTGACCGTCCATCTCCTCAGCTGTGCTGCCGCGCTCCGCAGACCTCCGCCGTCACGGTGAATCCCTGCCGCATCCCACATCAACTGCTGCAGCTCAGCCCGCCCAACTGGTAGTGCCGCGCTCGCACTCTCAATCTCAACCGGCTGCACGCCTCCTTTTTCCAGCATCGGCGAGCCCCAGTCCGCATCGACCTCTCCCGCAGTCCAAGAGAACTTGTCGGTCAACAGCAGATGCGCGCAGCGCCAGGCGAATACCAAGCTCTCCAGAAGCGAGTTCGACGCCAACCGATTCGCCCCATGCACTCCCGTGCAGGCCACCTCGCCAACTGCGAACAAACCTGGCACCGACGTCCGTCCCCACACATCCGTCCGAACTCCACCCATCCAATAGTGCGCTGCCGGCGTCACTGGAATCGGCTCGGCGCCCCAGTTCAGCCCACGGCTTCTGCATGCAGCATCGATGGTGGGAAAACGCTCCGCAAGAAAACTTGAGCCAAGCGACGTCGCATCCAGCATCACTGGCCTGCCACCCTGCTTCTCCATCTGCGCTGCGATTCCACGCGCAACGACATCCCTGGGAGCCAGCTCCGCTCGCGGATCAACCTCCGTCATGAAACGATGACCAACCTTATCCAGCAGCACCGCGCCATCACCCCGAACCGCCTCTGAGATTAGAAAGTTTCCTGGCACCGCCAGCGCAGTCGGATGGAACTGGTAAAACTCCACATCAGCGATCTGGGCTCCTGCCCGGAGCGCAGCCGCAACTCCATCACCAGTCGCGACAGTCGGATTTGTGGTGTGCTTGTAGAGCTGACCCGCTCCACCACTCGCCAGCACCACCGCATCAGCGTCGAGGCGTACTGCGCGTCCATTCGCGTCCATAACATCTAGCCCACACGCCCGCCCGCGGTCAGTTACTAGGTCAAGAGCAAACGTGTGCTCCAGAACGTTGACCTTCGCAGGGCGGACCGCACGCACCAGTGCCGTTTCGATCGCAAGCCCGGTCGCATCACCCCCCGCATGTAAGACCCGCGCTTGCGAGTGTGCCGCCTCCAGGCCACGGGCCAGCACACCATTTGAGCGATCGAAACCCACGCCAAGCTTGATGAGGTCTCGAATACGTTCCGGTCCCTCCGAGCACAGCACCTCGACCGCAGACAAGCGGCACAATCCAGCCCCCGCGCGCAGAGTATCTGCTACGTGTTCGGCGACACTGTCATCCTCGAACATCGCCGCTGCTATCCCACCCTGCGCATAGCGCGTGTTCCCCTCAGAAAGCTTGGACTTGGTCACCAGAGTGACTGCATGCCTGCTGCTCGTCTCGAGTGCCGCGATTAGCCCCGCAATGCCGCTTCCAACAACAATTACATGGCTCACGACGCGTGCCCCGCAACAGCCACCGGCTTCGACGCTAGCATCCGCTCCAATGCGATTCGCGCAGGTCCAGCCACCGAATCCGGAACGGCGATCCGGTTCAACACCTCGCCTCGTACCAGTGCTTCTAAAACCCAAGCAAGATAACCCGGGTGAATGCGATACATAGTCGAGCACGGACAGATCACCGGATCAAGGCAGAAGATCGTATGCTCCGGGTATTGCCCAGCCAGGCGCTGAACCAAATTGATCTCGGTGCCAATCGCAAACACCTGCCCGGCACCCGCCGCGGCGACCGCCTTTACGATGTAGTCGGTCGATCCAGCTTCGTCGGCAGCATCGACCACCTCCATCGGACACTCCGGATGCACAATTACGCGCACTCCCGGATATTTCAGTCGCGCCGCATCAATCTGCCCCTTCGTGAATCGCTTATGGACCGAGCAGAATCCGTGCCACAGAATCACGCGCGCTCTCTGTAGAGTCTCAACATTGTTCCCGCCCAGTACCTTGCGTGGATCCCACATCGGCATCTGTTCGTTCGCGATTCCCATAGCCTTTGCCGTGTTACGTCCCAAATGTTGATCAGGGAAGAACAATACCCGCTGCCCGCGCTCGAACGCCCACTTCAGAACAATTGCTGCATTCGAAGAAGTGCACACAATCCCCCCACGCTCGCCGCAGAATCCCTTCAACGCCGCCGATGAGTTCATGTATGTCACCGGAATCACCGGCACTCGTCCTTGCGCATCTGGAGCCGTCCCGTAGATCTCCTCCATCTGCTCCCAGCAGTCACTTACAGAATCGATATCAGCCATGTCCGCCATCGAGCAACCGGCCGCAAGGTTCGGGAGTATCACCGCTTGCTCAGGACCTGAAAGCATATCTGCTGTCTCAGCCATGAAGTGGACGCCACAGAAGACAATCGCCTTTGCCGCGGGCTTCGATCGCACTGCTTGCGCAAGTTGGAACGAATCTCCCACAAAATCTGCATACTGAATCACTTCTTCGCGCTGGTAAAAGTGTCCAAGAATGATCGCGCTATCCCCGAGTACCTCTTTCGCGTGCCGAATTCGCCAATCCAACTCCTTAGGCGAGGCTTTGCGATACTCCTCTGGCAACTGACCTTGGCGTGGAGACTCGTTCGGCAAGAAATCGCCCATCGAGGCACCCGGGCCATAGCTCGGAACCTGTGCGTCAAGAACCCATGGACCATCGGCCAACTTGGTGCTGCAGACAGTCAGCCCTGCAGCGTTGGCGCTAAAATCGTCTCGTGTCTCGCGAATGCGAATGAGCTGTATCGTGCTGTCGACCGAAGTCATGTGTCTCCTCCCATCGGGAATCGGGTTTACGTAGCTTTGTCAACACACGGACCATTGCGCCTGAGCTCTCTAACCTCTTCTAGTATCAGCCTAGTTGCTCTTTCTTGTCCTCCCATTGAACAAGGCGTGTTGAGGCGATGCGTCCTGCTCGTAGCCGTTTTGATGGATCCAAGTTCCTGGACGATTCCGAATCAATTCCCATTCAGATTGCTGTCCCTAGCCACCCCCCTCCCTAACACTCGATATTCAGCTAGGCAGGTCTGATAGGAGGGCAGATCCACAAGACCTATCGGCCCCATAGTGCAATCCAACCTTTGGGGTATGGGTTCCCTGCTCGCCCCCTAGCGAACTGTCAAAAGCTTGAGATGAAGTTACCGTTACGTGACATTATCTAAACCGAAGGCCGCTGGCGCTATTTAGGCGTATTACTATTGTTCGGCATACGTAACACCAACTAAACCGTTTTCTGGAGAGGTCTCCTAACGTGGAAAAGCTTAAGAAAGTATCAAACTCCGGCCCTTCACGCCGCAATTTCCTGGCGGGCGCGGGCGCAGTCGGAGCAGCTGCGCTGGTTGCAGGCTGCAACGGCAATAGCTCCAATCCCATTCCCACTGGAACAAGCGGGCCGACATTCCCACCGCTTGTTTTCATGGATAACGACATTCTGAATTTTGCCCTAAACCTCGAATACCTAGAAGCAGAGTTTTATCTCCGGGCGGCGACGGGCACTGGCCTTTCGGCAGCGGATGCAGGGACCGGCGCTGGAACAGTAACTGGCGGCAAGATGGTCCAAGGATTAACAACGCCGGTGCAGAACTATCTCAATGCGGTTGCGCAGGATGAACTGAACCATGTTCGCGCGCTCCGCGCGACGATTACGGGCAACAGTGGAACTCCTGTGAGCCGGCCGACGATCGACTTCACCGCGGCCTTTAACACGTTGGCGGCCGCGGCCACCATTGGAGCCAGCTTCGATCCGTTTTCGAGCATGCAGGCCTTCCTTGTGGGCGCGTTCGTGTTTGAGGATGTGGGCGTGACAGCGTACAACGGAGCGGCCCCAGCTATTACGAGTAACAAGATCCTGGATGCAGCCGCGGGTATCGCGGCGGTTGAGGCATACCACGCGGCCGAGATCCGGACGCTGCTGGTGGGCATGGCGGCCCAGGCCAACGATCAGACCTATGTCGGCTACGCGAACCTGATCTCGAAGCTGCGGGCGACTCTGGGCAACGGAAAAGAGACGCAGTTGAGCCCGAGCAGCATTGTGGCGGCAGATCCTGTGACCGCGATCGGGTTCTCACGGACGACGGATGAGGTTCTCCACATCGTGTACGGAAAGACGGGAGCCGGACTCAAGAGCGGCGCGTTCTTCCCCAACGGCCTGAACGGCACCATCTTCACCACCACCTCCTAAGGACAGATATCCATGGCAACGACAGAGACAAAAGAGCTTGACTCAATTATCAGCAGCCGACGTGCCTTGCTTGCGGTAGGTGGAGCGGCACTCGCCGGTCTCGCCTTCGCTCCGAAGGCAAACGCACAGACGGCCGTCACCGACAACGATATTCTCAACTTTGCGCTGAATCTCGAGTACCTGGAGGCGCAGTTTTACACGCTGGCGGTCTATGGCGTGACCATCGACAAGCTGCAGAAGCCGATTCCCACGGGCGTGAATGGCGGGACGGGTGGAACGGTGACGCTGAAGCCGGCGTTTACGATGGTTCCGTTCCTTTTGCCGTTGATCCAGGCGTACGCGACCGAGACAGCGATTGAAGAAGGAAAGCACGTCACCTTTCTGCAGGGCGCGCTTGGTAGGAATGCGGTGTCGATGCCGAATATCGATCTGTACAACTCATTCAATACTCTGGCGAGGCTTGCAGGCATCCCATCGCCGTTTGATCCATTTGCAAATGACGCAAATTTCCTAATTGGCGCTTATATTTTCGAGGATGTGGGAGTCACGGCCTACCACGGAGCGGCGCCGCTGATCCAGGACAAGAAGGGCATCCTTCCGGCGGCGATCGGGATCCATGCGGTGGAGGCGTACCACGCTGGGCTGGTGCGGACTTCGATCAACGCGCTCGATGCGGGCTCAGGAGTTCTGACTGGATATACGGTCAAGATCTCGAACTTGCGGTCCATGACGGCGAATCCTCTTCCGGCTCCGACGACGGCGGTTCCCAAGCCGGTTCAGGTGGTTGACGATTTCGGGATCATGACGGTGAACGTCGGCCTGAATACCGCTCCAACAGGAACGCCTCCGGTGACAGCGACACCATATCCTGCGACGACAATTGTGGACGCGGACATTACGGCGAGCTCGATTGCTCCGGGCCGGTCGACGACGCAGGTTCTGGCGATCGTGACGGCGGGCAATGGTGCGACAAACACCGGCGGGTTCTTCCCGAACGGCCTGAATGGAACGATCGGTGCTGCGGTGAAGACCTCTTAGCGCGGTCGTCGCCAGTTCTCGAGATGAAGTCAACGCAGAGGTGAGCTCTCCGGGAGACCGGCGGGGCTCGCCTCTGTTGTCGCAGTAGCGGCGCGACGGAGTAGATCTGCGGAGCGGACTGAAGAGCCTGGCGTATGCTGGCGGAGCAGGAGGCCGCTCGAGCATGGAACCTATTTCGTCTGCGTTTGTGGTTATGTTGGTGATCGTCGCAATTGTGGCGCTGGTCATGCTGTTGAAGACGCTGTACACCGTGCGGACCGCAACTGCGGGTGTGGTGGAGCGGTTTGGGAAGTTTGATCGGATCACGCGGCCTGGGCTCCACGTTCTGGTGCCGTTTGCCGAGCGGGTCTTCTTTGTGGATCTGCAGGTGAAGCAGGCGCAGTTCTCGGTCGAGACAAAGACGCGGGACAACGTATTTGTGCAGATTCCTGTGAGCGTGCAGTACCAGGTGCTGGACGATAGCATCTTCGATGCGTTCTACCGGCTGAGCGCGCCGCAGAAGCAAATCGAGAGCTTTGTCTTCAACTCGATTCTTGGGCATGTGCCGAAGCTGACGCTGGACGAGACCTTTGAGCAGCAGTCGGGGATCTCAGTGGCGGTGAAGATCGAGCTCGACCAGATCATGTCGGGGTTCGGCTTCAATATCCTTACGGCGCTGGTGACGGACATCATTCCCGACGTGAAGGTGAAGGCGGCGATGAACGACATCAATGCGGCGCAGCGGGCGCAGGTGGCGGCGCAGGCGAGGGGCGAGGCGGAGAAGATTCTGAAGGTGAAGGCGGCGGAGGCGGAGGCGCAGTCGAAGGCGCTTCAGGGGAAGGGAATAGCGGCGGAGCGGCAGGCGATTATTGATGGTCTGCGCGCCTCGATCGAGCACTTCCGGGAGACCGTGCCGGGATCCACGGCGGACGATGTCATGGCTCTGGTGCTGCTAACTCAGTACTTCGACACGCTGCGGGATATTGGGACGCGCGGCGGAACGAATACGATTTTCCTGCCAAATAACCCTGGAGCAGCGAATGACTTTCAAACACAGATACTGGCGGGGTTGCGAGGTGGATCGGCAAGCGGGTTGATGGCGGAGGCGCCTTCGCGGCAGGTTTCACGAACGACTTGAAGTTGCTCTATCAGTGGTCGCGGCTAAGGTGCAGAAATTATGTGTCTTGTTGATAGGGATAGGCGTTTGCGGAAGTGCATCGCGTGTATGCGATCCCCGAACTCTCTTGCAGCTCTGCTTAAACTTCGGCATCCGTTGTAGGAGCTCCGAGTCTGTTATGACCACATTAGCTCTAGAACCGGCCGAGCATGTGCGAGCTCCTGGAGCCGATCGGGTGTAACTAAATTCCGCTCGTGCTCGGGCCTGTGTGCCGGCAAAGTGCCTTTAGGCCGAGTGGCCCCGACTGCCGCGGATCTCATACAGATCAAAGTCGACCGCTATACTAAGCCCGGCTTTGACCGGGTTTGCTCCGGCTTCCACGCGGGTCGAGATGCCTCTACAAGATGAGACGATTGTTGCAATTGCTACGGCCCCGGGCCGTGGTGGGATCGGAGTTGTCCGGGTGTCTGGATCTCGGGCTCGAGAGGTAGTCACGCCGATGCTCCGCATGCAGCAGCCCATGGAGGCGGGCAGGGCACAGTTCGGGTACCTGCTAGATCTTTCGAAGGCCGCGGATGACAGCGGAAGCGTGGTGCTTGACGAGGTGGTAGTGACGCTTTTCGCAGGCCCGCGATCGTATACGGGGGAGGACGTGGTCGAGGTGGCGGCGCATGGATCACCGGTGGTGCTGGAAGCAATTCTGCGGGGGTGCCTTTCGGGTGGTGCGAGGTTGGCGGAACCTGGGGAGTTTACCCGAAGAGCTTTTCTTTCGGGGCGACTGGACTTGACACAGGCAGAGGCAGTGAAGGACCTGATCCAGTCGACGACGCTGCACCAGGCGAGAACGGCGGCGATGCAGATGAGAGGAGCGGTCTCGCGGGAGCTGCTGCCTACGAAGGAGCGGCTTCTGGAGCTGATCGCGACAATGGAGGCGGGGATCGACTTTGCGGAAGACGACATCGATGTGCTGGCCGGGGTTGAGATTCTGGAGCGTATCTCGCGTGTGACTGCGCCGCTGCAGAGGCTGGAGCGCAGCTATGCTTATGGGCGAGTGGTTCGGGAGGGGTTCCGGCTGGCGATCGCCGGGCGGCCGAATGCGGGAAAGTCGTCGCTGTTCAACGCGCTGGTGGAGCGGGAGCGAGCGATCGTGACGGCGGCTCCTGGAACGACCCGGGACCTGGTGACGGAGACGATCTCGATCGAAGGGGTTCCGGTCGAGTTGATCGACACGGCGGGATTGAGGGAGGTGGGGGTGGAGGGTGTGCCACTCGATGAGGCGGAGAGGCTGGGCATCGCGAGATCTCGGGAGGCGATGGCGGATGCGGATGTGGTTCTGCTGGTGATTGACGGAACGGCGGCGCCGCATGCGGAGGATCTGGCCATTCTGGAAGCGGGCAGAGACGAGAAGGGCGTGGCTGCCAGAGAGGGCGAAGTCCGGATGCTGGTGGCTCTTAGCAAGAGCGATCTCTTCGGGAATGGGACTGATAGTAAAGCTGCAGTCGCTGCGATCTCCAGGCGAGCGCGGATGGAGATAGTGAGGACGTCGACCAGAGATGGCTCGGGAGTGGCGGAGCTGCGCACCGCGATCCTCGGAGCTGTGCGTGGGGAAGGCGGAATGCGTGAGGGTGGGCTATTGACCAACCTGCGACAGCATCAAGCGCTTCAGAGGGCGTTGGGTGCGCTCGAGGACGCTGGAGCGGCTGCTGAGGCAGGGCTGCCGCACGAGATGCTGTTGATGGATCTACACCGAGGACTGAGGGGGCTCGATGAGTTGACCGGAACGACGACCTCGGATGACATTCTGCGGCTGATCTTTTCGAGTTTTTGCATAGGGAAGTGAGGCAGGGCGTCGAGTTACGGAAGAGCAGCGGCGAACGAAAACGTACGACGGATGCGTTGCTGGGAGCTATAAACCCGCCTCTGAGTTGTTGATTCCTAGAGGAAGCGAGGCTTATCTAGGTCGAAGTAGATCCGGTACGGCTCCCGCTCCCGGAAGGTGTAGAAGGGGTGTAGGTTGCCGACCTTCTGGCCACCCTCGTCGATGCTTGCCGGGGTGATTTTCTAGCCGCCTTCGTTGAGGCGGGCGGGGGCGTCGGGACCAAGTTGAAGCTGGAGTTTTTCGGGGACTCGCCCGAGGCGTGCGGCGAGATCTGCTGGGTCACCGTGGAGGGGAAAGGAGAAGCGGGCGTCCTGGGCCATGAGCAATGGACCGTACAGGAAGGCGACGCGATTGGGATGGTGGGAGTCGACGGAAACGACGCGTGCCTGCATGGGAAAGCGCACGACGACAGTATCCTGCGGTTGCCAAGTGCGCTTGAGGGCGCCCCATTGGTTTGGGTCGAGCCTGGTGGAGACGGGCTGGCCATTGACGGAGATGACTGCATTCTGACACCAGGAGGGTATGCGCACGAGCAGGGCAAATTCGGCAGGGCGCTCTAGCGAGAGGGTGAGTGTGGTCTCTTCGGTTTCTGGGAAAGTGGTTTGCTGGGTGAGGCGGACGGGTCTGGCCGTCGTGCTTCCAACTGACCTCGGAGGGGATGGCCAGGTTGACATATAGACCGGTGTCATCGTGGAGATAGATGACGTTGTGGTAGTCGGCAACGGTCTGGATGTAGGTGCCGGAGCAGCAGGGCCACTCGTCCCAGAAGAAGGTCTTTGCACCCATGCCGACACGGTAGTCGGCGTAGTAGAAGGAACGTCCATCAGGCTGTACGGGGAGGGCGGCGCTGATACCGTTATAGAGGAGGGTCTCGATCCAGTCGCCGAAGCGGGCCTCGCCGGTGAAACTCATTAGGTAGCGGGAGAGTTTGAAGCCAGCCCAGGATCCGCAGGGAATCTCGGCGGTGTCGAGACGAACGTCGAGTGCCTGGCCGAGGGATCCGTCCGGGGGGACGCTCCATTCCCCGGGGCCGTAGCCGCCGGAGGCGTAGGTCTGGGTTGAGCGCGCCCAATCGTAAGCGTTGCGGACGATGCGGAGATAGCGGGGGTCGCCGGTGACGGCATAGACCATAGCTGCACCGCAGAAGGTGTTCATGTGGCTGTAGGAGTGCAGGTACTCGCCCCCCTTAGGCTCAGAGGTGTCGGCGAACTTGTTCCAGTAGCTGGGGTAGAGCCAGAGATTGGCGAAGTCGAGGAAGGTCTTGTTTCCGGTGATGGCGTAGGCGCGGAGGGAGTTTTCTGGGAGCGTGTACCACTCGAGGGTGCCGTGAGGCCGCCGGCCGTCCCGGTCGGCTTCGGTGGCGGGCGAGCGGGAGCGGTCAAAGTGCGCGGAGGCCCAGAGCGTGATTCGCTCGAGGATCTCAAGCGCGTGATGGTAGCCGGCGTAGAGCGCCAGGTCGACGAGGCCGCAGGCCATCTTCTCCCAGCCGTAGGTGTCCATGCGCGGGTTGCCGTCAGGAGCGAGGGTCTTCTCCCATTCGGTGGTGATGAGGATGGCTTTATCGCGCAGGGGGATGTCGCCGGTGGCGCAGCTGAGGCGGGCCATGCCGCTGATCCACTGACCGAAGGTGGCACCACAGTTATGTTGGCACCACCCGCGCATGTCATTACCAGGAGAAGGGAGCCCGGCAGCGCGTCGGAAGCCTTTCAACATGTCGTCACTCGGCATGTTGAAATAGAGCTCACGGGTTTGCTGGACCTGCTGCTGAAAGCGGCTGTCGAGCAGGCGAACGCCGCGGTAGTCAAAGGTCTGCAGCCGCGTTCTGGATGCGACAGCGAATTCGAGGGGACCGGCAGCGAATGCTTTGGAGGCGGGTACTAGACAAGCACTGCCGGCGGCGAGCAAAAAAGATCGACGGTCCATGACTCCTCAGCGACGTAACTTCATGCGACCGTCTTCAATTATCTATAAGAACAGAAATGAAGAACAGAACGAGTGTCTGCGCAGGAACTGTTTAGGCTCCCGCCCGGCAAGCCGGGGGGATCCGAAGAACATCTGGAGCGGGTGAGAGTGGTGCAAGTCACTTCTGAGGATTACTCGTTCTGACTTGTCTGCAGGCTCCGGTTGGCTGTGCTGACGGCCTGGTGAACGCTGGCAGCAACGGCGCGTTTCACGTTTACCTCGTATGGACTAGGCGTAATGGTAATCTGCGAATGGAGGGTGGCTTTCTGGACCTTGCCTGCCAATCCTTGCTTTTGGTGGATGGGCGCGGACGCGGAGCTCAGTGCCGGCCGGATAATGATTGCCCGATCCTGTATCTGACTTGAGGTTTCTGAGTTGATGGTTGATCCGCCAGAGGTGGAGGGAGCCGGCGCGTAGGACTCCGGTAGTTGCAATGCGGCTGCAGAGGTATGTAGGCGAGTGCCCTTTCCAATGCTGGCGAGAGCCTCGGCTTTTAGCTGGTTAGCAGGCTGGCTGGAGTAGGCGGCACCGAGCAGGCCGTAGCGGTCTTCTCCGTTGACGCCCCAGTAGGTCCAACCCAGGGCGGGGTGGCTGCCCAAGAACTTTACGAAGGTTGTGAACCACTGGCCTTCGGACCCCGGAGCCGGGCTTTTAATATCGGTGTCGGAGTTGGGTGCGCCGAACTCGCCGATCCAGACCGGGGCGATGCCAGTCTCGCTGATATAGGCCCAATGGCGGTGCCAGATAGAGGAGAGGGTCGCGGGGCTGGTCGCGGCGTTGAACCAGGGCTGCTGGTACTCGGTGGGACCGTATTCGTGGGCGGAGTAGACGAGGCGATTGGGGACGGAGAGGTGGACGGGCGAGCGGCGGACGCCTTCGAGATTGCCGCCCCACCAGTAGGTATCGCCGGCATAGCTATCCACGCCTTCTACGAAGATAAGTAGGCGCGGGTTGCCAGCAAGGATGGCATCTCCCGCGCGTTGTGCAGCGAGATGCCAATCGTGAGGGCCGCCGCAATCCCAGCAGGCTCCACCCTTGTCGGCATTGTGTGGTTCGTTGCGGAGATCCGCGCCGATGACGGTCGAGGTATTCCGGTAGCGCCTAGCCAGGACAGTCCAGTCTTCGATCCAAGCGGATTCAGGGAATTGCGGGGTGTACCAGAGGCCACTCTCCTGAGCGCTCGAACCGGCTTCGGAGCGGTGATTGTCGAGAATGACTTTCAGGCCAATCTCGCCGGAGTACGCGACGAGTCTGTCCAGGATCTGGAGTGAGGTGAGGTCGCGGAGGTCCGCGTTTATGGAACCGCTGAAGTTCGAGAAGCAGATGTGTCCGGGGATAGCGGGATTTTCGACAATCTCGTTTGAGAACGGGATGCGGACTGTGTTGTAACCATTCTGCTTGATGGTGTTGAGGATCTCACGGTAGTCACGTATCTCGAGTCCGCCAGGGACGGCTTCTCTGGTTTCGAGGCCGCTCCAGTTCATACCGGAGATGCGAACGGTGCGCCCCTGCTTATCCAGGATGCGGTTCCCCTCGGTGTGCCAGAAGTCATCCGCGCCAGGACGCAGTGCGGCGACCGGGCCGAGGAGCTTAGCAGCCGCAGCCTGCACTGGGCGAGAGCCCGCGGGAAAAGCGTGCTGGGTCTGTGGGAGAAGAAGAAGAAGCGTCCCGACCAATACCGAGGAGACGGTATAGGCGAGACGCTTCCAAGGAGTAGTAGATGAGTGGTTCAGGGAGTGTGTGCTCACTTTGGAACGCTCCGAGTGATTCAGTTGATCAGTGGTCCAGATATCGGCAGGACGAGGGCTGCGGTGAAGGTTGTGTCATATCAGAGCAGTGAGGCAGTGGCTCGTTGAAGAATTGCTGTTCGCGCTTTGTCTGTTGACCACTGGAAGCATTTCAAAGACCAAATGCATCAGCGTCGGCCCGTGGGATCCGGAACCTCGGAGACGACTCAGGTGCTTAGAAAGCTGAATTCCGGCCATCTACACGGTAGGACCACTTCGGGAGGGTTCCCTAATCGGGATCACGAGGTAAGGCGGTTACACTTCCCTCACCATGATTGCTCACCTGCGTGGCCAACTTGTTGAGAAGCATCCGAACCAGGCGGTGGTGGAATGTGGGGGGGTGGGGTACGAGGTTACGATTTCGGTCTCGACGTTCTCCGCGCTTCCAAAGGAGGGGGCGGAGGCGGCGCTGCATGTGTACACGCATGTGCGGGAGGACCAGATCGCGCTGTTCGGGTTCGGAGACCGGCAGGAGAAGCGGCTGTTCGAGCGGCTGCTGACGATCTCGGGGATTGGGCCGAAGCTGGCGATTACGGTGCTGAGCGGGATCTCGGCGGAGCGGCTAGTCGGGGCGATCCGGGCACAGGATCATGCGACGCTGACAAGGATTCCGGGGATTGGGAAGAAGACGGCGGAGCGAGTGGTGCTGGAGTTGAAGGACAAGCTGGACGATCTGGCGGCGGCGATTCCGGAGGTGGCTGGGGGTGGGAGGCGGTTTGGGCCGTCCGGGGACGATGCGCTATCGGCGCTGGTGAACCTGGGGTATCCGCGAGCAGCGGCGCAGCGTGCGATCGAGGCGGCTGTTGAGAAGGATCCCGCAGTGGCCGGGGAGTTCGAGGGGCTGTTCCGGGCTGCAATGGCGGCAGTTCGCTAGGGGGTACCCCCCCCCGGGGGGGGCTTTGCAAGTGGCTTGTTTGCCACAGATAGCGCATCAGAGCCTGTAAAATAGTCATTCTACGGAGCTTGCGGGTAGAATCGTCATTCTGAAAGGGATAGCTGGCCCGGTTGTCTGAGGGAGGTCCCTCACTTTTGTCCCTGTTTCGATTCTAGCGGGGCCTGAGACCCCCTACGCCACGCGATTCTCCGCGTGGGCAGGGGTGATTGGCGATGTTGCCGCTTGACACCGATGGCGCAGCGATACGGCGGCAGACGTGCGGGCCGCGATCGGTTTGCGGCGGGTCGAGAAGCAGGTTCCTCGCTTTGCTCGGAATGGAAGAAAGAAAGACAAGGGACGGAAAAGCAAGAGCGAGGGCATGGGATAGCGGTCTTGAGGAAGCGTCTTGGGGACAGCGGTTTTGAGGACAGCGTTTTTGAGGATGGCCCCGGGATCGTTGTGCGATCGTTCGGGGCCACTCTAGTATGCAGGCGGCCCGTAAGCCGAATTCTGTTTTAGACGATCATTCCTCTAGGCGGCGCATTACTGGGCCGCTCGAGCAACCTACCCGCAGGTTTCGGCTTCCCCTCGCTTACGCTCGGTGATCTCTTCGCCTGGGCGTGCCGGGCCAGCGCGCTTCGACCCGCCTGAAGAGGAGCGGATCGATCCCTGCCTATTTGGTCTTGCTCCGTGTGGGGTTTACCATGCCGACCGACTTACGCCGGTCGCGGTGCGCTCTTACCGCACCCTTTCACCCTTACCTTTCAACCACTTGAGCGGATGAAGTCGGCGGTTTGCTTTCTGTTGCACTGGCCGTCCTGCCGCCTTGGGGCGGCAGTCCCGGACGTTATCCGGCACACTGCCCTCTGGAGTTCGGACTTTCCTCCCCCGCCAGACCGCTTGCGCGGCTGGCGGCAGCGATCGTCCGGCCGCCTGCCTGATCATTCTACGTCAGTCGGGTCGGGCTCTGGCCCGTGATGCGAACGTGGCGACGATGTGGTTGGACGGTGGTGCGTTGTGATGCGCTTGTGGTTCTGCGGGGGTGGCTGAGTTGAAGTTACGGAACACTGCGCCCCGGCGGGCTCAGTCGCTCTTACCCTGCGGATTCCGCCATTCTCGCCATGATCTACGTCTGAGCCCCCGCTCATGCAATACGGCTTTCGGTGCAGCGTTGCGCTCGTTGGCCGTAAGTACACTGGACCGCCTATAGTCACGCGGCTTTGCACCGCTGCCCGGACCATCTTCGCGACCACGATCCTCACGGTCACTCCATCCTCCACCGGTCGCAAAGCTCACCCCGGTCTCGAACTCCGATCCCGCAATGCCTACCTTGCCCCCCCCTGAATTGATCTCGTTCGCAAGATCGCTTTCCGTGGCGGGGTTCCCATGGCATGCCTGAAGTCACGCCCCCAGCGGGCAGCCACTGGCTCCGCATCGACGTGCTTGCTGCTTTTAGGCCAGCGTCGGTGTGCTTGCGGCGATTACTTTGGAGAGGCTCAAGGTGTGTGGCGCAGTGTGCAGTCTGCTAGACGGCTTTGCGTTGGAAGGTGGTCTTTTTGGTGTTGGCGAAAGAGTCCTTTGCTTTGAAGGATGCGGGGGAGGCTGCGGCGAGGGGCTTGGCGCCGTTGTTGCCCTCGGCTGCTTTTTCGCGCAGTGCCTGAAGTTTCTGGGCTTTGCGACCGAGTCCGCCGATCTTGATTGCGCCTGGTTTGGGGATGAAATCGCTCATAGGGAAATCCTCTCATGTCGGGAGCAAAGGCAAAAGCAAAGGCGAAAGCAGGTTCCTCGCTTTGCTCGGAATGGAAGAAAGAAGGGCAAGTGCAAGGGCAACTGCAACTGCAACTGCCAATTCAAAGAGCAAAAGAGCAAAAGAGCAAAAGAGCAAAAGAGCAAAAGAGCAAAAGAGCAAAGAGAAAAGAGCAAAGAGCAAGGCAAGGTAGGGCACGGGCAGGGCAACGGCAAGAGCAGGTGCGGGGATCCTTCGCTGCGCTCAAGGATGACAGCTAAAGGCAAGGGCAGAGGCAAGGACGAAGACAAAGACAAAGGCAAGGGCAAGGGCAAGGGCAGGCAAGGGCAAGTACAGAAGCAGCTTGCTCCGCTTCGCTCCTGAAGGACAAGCAAAAGAGCGGGGAACGGCAAGGGCAAGGGTGAAGACAAAGACGAGGGAAAGAAGAAGCAAAAGCGAGACCAGGGCGGGGGCGGCTAGAAGGGGTTGGGTTGGTTGGAGAGGATCTCTTTGCCGCCGGATTCGGCGATGAGGTAGGTGGGGCCGGGGAGTTTGGGGATGTGGGCGGGTTCGGTCCAGAGAAAGATGCGGCGGTCGCCGGTCCAGAGGAGCTGGAGGGAGAGGTCGTCCTCGAAGATGTGGGGGGCGTCGGGGAAGAAGGAGCCGTACCAGAGGTTTGAGGAGCGGCCGTTGAGGAGGTGGAGGGCGGTTTGTTGGGCGGAGGCGCGGTCGGGGGTGGTTTCGGAGTACAGGGGGCGCTGGAGGTAGAAGCCGAGAGTGCTGGCGGCCTCGTACTCGCCGTTGATGATGATGAGATCGGGGAAGCGGGCGCCGGGCGGCTGGAGCTGCGGATCGATGGCGGCGGCGAGCTGACGGGAGGTGAGCACGGGGGAGAAGATGCGGAGGCCCCAGTGGGCGGCGACGAGGAAGAGGAAGGCACCGGCGGCGAGCGAGAGGGTGGCGGCGTGGGGGCGGAAGTCGCGGCGGAGGCGCCAGGAGAGGAGGGTGGAGGGGAAGAGGGCGAGGACGGTGAGGAGGAGGGGGCCGCGGAAGGCGCCGAGGGCGCGGGTATTGAGGTCGAGGAGGTGGCCGAAGGAGAGGGCGTAGTCGGCGGGATTTTGTTTGAGGAGGATGGCGAGGTCGACGTTGGGGTTGAGGGTGCGGCTGGTGAGGACGAGGAAGGCGGCGGCGAGGGAGGCGATGGATCCGAGGAGGAAGAGGACGAGGGAGATTCGCTGTCCGGAGCGAAGGCGGGGGTTGGGGGCGGTGAAGGTGTCTGCCTCGGCGGCCTCTTCGTTGAGCCAGCCGGCGAGGAGGAGGATGAGGGCGGGGAGGGCGGGGAGGACGTAGTACTCCTGCCGGGTGGAGAGAGAGAAGAAGCCGAGGACGACGGCGGCCCAGATGCCGAGGAGGAGGCGGGTGCTTTCGAGGGGGGAGAGGGGGTGGGCGGGAACGGAGGAAGTCGATGCCGGAGAAGCAGGTCCCTCCCCTTCGCCTGCGGCTTCGGTCGGGATCAGAGGGTTTGGGATGGGGGGATAAGCAAATTGCTCGCGCTGCTCGGAATGGAAGAAAGAAAGGCAACGGCGCAGAGTCTGGCGTACGGGGATGGTGGCGAGGGCGTGGGGGAGGAAGGCGCTCCAAGGCATGAGCCAGACGAAGAGGAGGCCGTAGAAGAGGAGGAGGGGGACGGTGTCGTAGTCGCGGGGGACGCGGAGGTTGAGGTAGCGGAGGAGGTGCTCGTTGACGAAGTAGAACCAGGTCCAGCCGTGGACGTTGCCGTTGGTGGGGAGGGGGACGAGCCAGTGTCCGTGAGCGAAGGTGATGGGGGCGGGGTGGCCCTGGGTGGGGTTGGCGCGAGCGACGAGGAGGTGCCATGGAGCGGCGACATCGAGGAAGACGGCGATGCTGGTAACGGGATAGAGGCGGCGGAGGCTGGCGGGGGTGTTGCGGACGCCGTCGGTGGCGAGGAGGTGGAGGAGGACGATCGCGATGGGGAAGACGATGCCGATGAGGCCTTTGGTGAGGACGTTGAGGGCGCAGCAGAGGGCGAAGCCGTAGCAGAGCAAGCGGCTGGGGGCGGCGAGCTGGGTGTTGCGCCAGTAGCAGAGGACGGCGAGCGTGATCCAGAGGCAGACGGCGGCGTCGGGGATGGTGATGCGGGTGAAGATGAAGATACCGAAGGAGGAGAGGGTGATGAGGGCGGCGTAGAGGCCGGCGCGGGTGGAGTCGAAGGCGCGGCGGGCAAAGCTCTCGAGCGCGAGGGCGAGTGCGAGTGCGGTGATGGCGAGGGGGAGGCGGGCGGCGGCGGCGCTCACGCCGAAGACCTTCATGCTGGCGGCCATGGACCAGTAGAGGAGGGGGGCTTTTTCGAGGTAGCGGATGCCGTTGGCGTAGAGGGTGACCCAGTCGTGGCGGAGGAGCATTTCGCGGGCGACTTCGGCGTGGACGGAGTCGGCATCGTCGAGGAGGGGAGGGGAGACGAGGGTGAAGCTGGCGTAGAAGACGATCCAGAGGGCGAGGGTGAGGAGGCGGTTGCGGGAGGTGCCGGGATGGGGCATGGGCTAAGTTGAGGGTATCGTGCGGGCCGGGAAAGCATCGCAGGCGAGACGCTTGCGGGAAGTTATCTGGCGTAGTAGCCGGTGGGCGTGTGGATCTCGACGCCGGGCCTACCGACCTTGACGGCAAGATCATGGTATTGCGTGGAGCCGGTGGGGAGGGGCAGATCGTAGGAGAGGATGTAGAGGGCGTCTGCCTGGGCAAGGCGGTGTTCCAGCTCGGGCTCGATCGCGTTGCCGGGCGGCGACACGAGGCCGCCGGTCTGGTGCGCGAGGGCCTGCAGAGCGAGGTCGTTGGGGTCGACCTGGCGGGCAGACTTTGCGGGTTTGAAGTAGCTCTGGTAGAGCGCGGGCGTGGAGTCGACCGACGGTGTCGACGAGGGCCCCCCGCGTACCGTGCTGCCGTTGACGACCTGTGGCGGCGGAAGCCCGGGCGACTGCACGGCGGGGGTGAGGCCTGCGGGGCTGATCACGTCGAGGGTGATGTGCGCATCGTGCAGCAGTCTCGAAAAGTAGACGATGCTGTCGAAGAGTTGCTCGTTGGTCCGGGCGCTTGAGTGTGCCAAGAGAGGCCAGCCGGGACTGATCCAGACAAGGATCTTTCGCGCGGGATCTTCGAGCTGCGCCGTGGCGATGAAGTTGAGCGCCTGCAGAGAGAGGCGCACACGTTCGGCGTCACCCTCGCCGCCCTGCGCCTCGAGAATTCGGCTCAGGCCGGTGGCGCTCTCGTCGAGAGCTTTACGGAGAACGGCGCCGTCGGTCGAGGCGGGGATTCGGCGCACGAAAGCCTGGCGATCGTGAAGTGCGGTGACGATCGAGGTCGCGGTGTTCGTGCCGGGCTTCAGCTTCGGCTCGGAGTCGGTGAGCAGAAGGATGGAGATGGGACGGACGAGGTGGCCGCCGTTCTTCGAAAGCAATGCGCGCACCTGGTCTTCCGCATGTGCGAGGTCACCATGCGAGGTGTTGATGGCGTCGAGAATGAGGAGGATCTCGATGTGTGGGTCTGACTGTACCTGCGCGAGCTTTGCGGGCGATCTGTTATCGAAGAGCTGGAAGTCGGCGGGTTGGAGGCCGGTGACAGGCAGACCAGACCTGTCCGTTACGACCACGTTCAGGCTGAGCTGGTGAATGCTGCTGTTGAACAGCTGCGAATGTGCCTGGAGCTGCTGTGGTGCGGAGGGCTGCTGTGCGAAGAGGCGAGCGGAGAGCGCAGCGCTAACAATCCAGACACATCGCGATCGCTTCATGACAGACAGCCAAGAATCGGAGGTTCGATCGGAGGTTCGCTCAGAGGAAGACCTTCGCAACCGGCTCTCTTTCCGATTGCATCGACCGCAATTCTAACGCAGCGGCGGGTATTGCCGGAGCGGCCGAATCCCTCGGTCACGGAGAGTGATCGGCGGTTGCGGTATACCCTTGACGTAGCGATCGGAGCTTTGCGTTGCCTGTGATGTCGATGAATCGGGGTGGAGTTGGGCCGGCGGCGGAGATGATCTTCGGCGACTGGTATCCGGCGATGCGGGCGGTGAGGCTGGGGCGGGGGAAGACGGCGACGACGGTGCTGCTGGGGATTCCGATGCTGCTGGGGCGGAAGAGGGATGGCGTGGTGTTTGCGCTGCGGGACCTGTGTCCGCATCGTGGGATTCCGTTATCGGCGGGGTGGTTTGATGGAGAGACGGTGCAGTGCAAGTATCACGGGTGGAGGTTTGAGCCGTGTTCGGGGCAGTGCACGGAGATCCCATCGTTGACGCAGGTGGACACGCTTGATGCGACGAAGATTTATGCGAGTGCGTTTCCGTGCGAGGAGAGGGACGGGTACGTGTGGGTGTATGTTCCGGGAGCGGGTGAGGGGCGGGTGAGGGGCGTGCCGCGGGCGGTTCCTGAGCTGCCGAAGTTCTCGGAGAGGTACAGGAGCGCGCACCTCGAGGCGGATCTGCCGTGCAATGTGGATCACGGGATTATCGGCTTGATGGATCCGGCGCATGGACCGTTTGTGCATCAGGCGTGGTGGTGGCGATCGAAGGGGTCGATCCACGAGAAGGTGAAGCATTTCGAACCGATTCCGGAAGGGTTTCGGATGAGCTCGCATGCGCCGAGCGCGAACTCGGCACCGTACAAGCTGCTGGGAGTGTATGGCGAGCCGATTACGACGACGATCGACTTCGTGCTGCCAAATCGGCGGTTTGAGACGATACGGGCTGGTGCGAAGTGGTTTTCGAGCTTGACGACGGTGACTCCGGTGACGGATTCGACCTGCCGCATTGATGTGCTGGCGGCGTGGAACGTGTTCCTCGGCGTACCATTTGTGACTCGTTTAGCTACATATTTCGGGGCGCGATTCGTGCGGCAGGATCAGGAGACGATGATCGAGCAGGCGGAGGGGCTGCGGTCGAACCCGAGCCTGATGCTGATCGATGACGCGGACAAGCCGGCGAAGTGGTATTTCGCGTTGAAGCAGGCGCGACTGAAGGGCACGGCGGAACATCCGCTGAGCGGACCGGTGGAGTTGCATTGGCGGAGTTGAAGTTTTGGTGGCCCGGATGGGGTTCCCGGTAGAGGCGGGACCTCCGCTGTGCTCAGGATGACAGACGTGAAGATCAGGACGAGAAGCGGGTTCCCTCGCTGTGCTCCGAAGGGCAGAAAGAAGGGCAGGGGCGAGGGTGGTTGGGGCATTTGGGTTAGAGAAGCGGGTTCCTCGCTGTGCTCGGAATGGAAGAAAGAAGGGCAGGGGCGAGGGCGGGGTGCCTACCTGTGTTTTTTTCCGAAGAGGTCTCCGATAGCGTTCTGGAGGGGATCGCCTGCGGGTTTGTTGGAAGGGGATCTCTGGCCGGTCCTTTGCTGAAGGAGGTTGCCAGCGGCGCTGGCGCCGATGCCGGTGGCGAGTCCACCCACATTGGGCGAGAAGGTGGGGTTGCCGGTGGTGCCGCCGATGGCTACGGGAACTCCGTTTCTGAGCACGTTGCCGGCGATGCCGCCGATTGCAGCCAGACTGCCGCCTCCGCCACCGCCGGGGATGAGGCCAGCGAGGCCTCCGACGAGACCAGCTAATCCGGAGCCGGAGCCTGCGGAACCGGTGTTCGTCTGGGCGGAGCTACCTCCCAAGAGGCCACCGGTGAGGCCGGTGAGTTTGAGGAGCATGTTGTAGTCGAGAGCACCTCCTGCGCTTACGCTGCCGGCACCGGTGGCAGTACCTACCCCCGCTATATCGAGTGCGACGCGGTCGGTGCGGATGCCGCCTCCCGCCTCTCGCACGTCCATGCTGAGGGATCGGATGGTGGTTCCGGAGCCGGTGGCGGAGCCGATGCGGCCACCGGTGAGACGGGCGAGACCTTGAAGTTTGGAGCCGAGGTCGAAGCCTGCGAGCTGGGTGTTGTCGAGCCGGACTGGACCGCTGATGACGGGGTTCGCGGTCGATCCCGAGATGGTAAGCGCAGTGGTTAACGTTCCACCCTGAAGCCGGGAGCCCTGGGGAAGGTGGACACCGAGCGCGGGGAGGAAGGCCTCGATCTCATCGATGGGTACGGCATTGCCGTCGACCTTGAGGTTGATCGCGGTGGTTGGGCCGCTGGACTGGTAGGTGCCGGCGACGTTGACGGCGGCGCGACCGACACTGAGGGTGGCGTGCTGGATATCGCCAGTCATGGCCTGCTCGTTCTGCACAAGGGCGAACTGCGCGTCGACGGGCTTCGCGGAGGGCTGGCCGTTGCGGGCGAGCTTGATGCCGTCGATGTGGGCGGTGCCGGTGGCGTTGAGGGTTTGACCGTTCGACTGGACGCGTGCGTCGACGTTGGCCATACCGCTGATGCCGGCGTCGGGAGCGAGCAGGCCGCTGATTTCAAGCTGTACGTGCTTGAGCGAGATCTGCGCGTTGAGCGGGGTGGAGGCGTTGTTCTCCTGATTGAAGGGACCGGCCTGGCCGCTGGCGTTGAGGGTGCCTCCACCGGGGAGCTGGGCGTTGGCGGTGAAGGGCGAAGAGTTCTTCGGGGTGAGATTGGTGATGCGGGCATTGAGCTGCTGGTAGACGGCTGGAGCTCCAGCCTGGCCGGCGGTGGTGAGGGTTATTGTCCCGTTCTTGATCTCAGCATCGTCGACCGAGAGGCTCTGGAGCATGGTGGTGCCCTCGGGGTTGGCGCCGGCGGGCCTGGGGACCTTGGGGGTGTTGGTGCGGACGATGGTGAGATGAGGATTGTCGACGATGAGCCTGGTGACGTGCATCTGCTGGCCGGTCCAGGCGGCGTCGAGGACGAGGCTTTCGACGAGCCCGGAGAGACCGGCGGAGGAGTCGACGAAGCCGGCGGCGAGGGGATCGATGTGCTTCATCTCGAGATGCCCGGAGAAGGGGGTGCCGGAGGCGTCCTGCTGGTTGATGGGACCTGCGGTGCCGTTGACGCTGACGGTGCCTTCGCCGGGGAGCTGGGCGGAGGCGGTAAAGGGGAAGGCGCTGGTGAAGCCGAAGTTCTTGACGCTGAGGTCGACCTTCTCGTAGGTGCGGGTGGGAGCCGCGGCGGCGGTGCCGGCGCCGGGCTGGGAGCCGACGGTGATCTGGCCGTTGACGACATCGACGGCGGCGACGGTGAGATCGGGGAAGGTCTGGCGGGTCTCGGCATCCTGGGACGCGGGTTTGCTGGAGGCACCGCCGATGGAGGAGTAGTTCCAGGTGCCGGTGGCGGACCGGAGCAGCTGGATCTTAGGGGACTGCAGGTTGAAGCCGCGGACGTGGACTTCGCGGTGGAGGATGAGGGGGATAACGTCGACCTTGATTTTGACGCTCTCGGCCTGGATGAAGGGCTGGGGGCTGAACTGGGGGTCATCGGCGACGGTGACGTTCTCGGCGAGCAGACCGCCGGACCAGAGGGAGAGGCTTAGCTTGCCGATGGCGACCTTGCGGCCGAGGGATTTGCTGACGGAGGACTCGATGCGGGTGCGGAAGCTGTCGGCGTTGAGGAACAGCGGGACGGAGAGAACAGCGACGGCGACGAGGACGATGAGGACTCCCAGCGCGATAAGGACGACCTTCGACATTCTTCCCATACGGAGCCTCTTGGTGTGTAGCGAAATTGGATGCCGGGGGCGGGATGGGTGTTGCTGAGAGAGGCAGGTCAGCGGAGGCCGATGCCAGGCTGCGGGCAAGTCTGGGAGCATCGACGTGCGACGGGTTTAGAAGGTGGTGACGCCCTCTTCGACGACGAGGCGGTCCACGGCGATGTGGAGGGCAATGCCGAGGTGGCGGAAGCCTTCGCGGGAGGCTTCGGACCAGTAGCTGGAGCCGTCGATGGCACCGGAGCGCTGGAGGAGATCGTTCCAGATGTTCTGGGACTGCCAGAGGTTGACCTCGAAGGGGACGGAGCGGAGGGCTTCGGCGATAGTGAGGGCCATGTGGAGGGCCGGGCCGGCTGCACCGTCGCTGGCGGCGGCGGCTTCGAGGCGGATCATGGCGCGCTTCATGCGCTGTCCGGCGGCGTAGCTGAGCTGGCCGGTGTCGAGTGCGATCTGGTCGGTGAGGGCGCGGGAGAGCAGGGCGTGGAAGTCGTCGGCCTTGAACTCTTCGGCTTCGATGGCGCGGCGAAGGTCGGCGTTGAGCGCGTATCCGGCGGCGAGGGCGAGGGCGGGGGGGACGATCATGCCGGATTCGGTGAGGAAGTGGAGGAGGGAGGCGTGATCGTCGTAGATCTTGCGCAGGGAGTCCTCCATCTCGGAGAGGGTGCGATCGAGGATGGAGCGGAGGATGCGGTGCTGCTCGTCGGCGAAGAGGGAGGAGAGGGAGTAGCCGATGCCCCCGAAGAAGCGGTCGATGAGGTGGATGACCTCGGGGAGATTGGCGCGGCGGATGGCGACGCCGACGACGTTGGCGAAGGTGGAGAAGGCGGAGAGTTCAGCGGGATCGGCGGGATCGAAGCGGCGGATGGCGGCGGAGAGGTTCTGGTCGCCGAGGTGGAGGACGGCGTAGGCGATCTCCTCGACCTCCTCGGTGACCTTGGAGCAGAGCTGGGCGCGACCGATGGCGAGGCGGCCGCGGCCGGAGGCGAGGACTTGATGATCCTCGCGGCGGACGTTGAAGCAGAAGAGTTCGCCGTCCTCGGGGTACTGGCGGAAGATGGAGGAGATGGCGTAGTGGGCGCCGACCTGCTCGAGGCCGACGCGGAGGCCGGTGACAAAGCGCCGGTAGACTTCGGCACCGTCGCCGAGGTCGGGGACGTTGCTTTTGGCTTTGGCGAGGAGGTCGAGGAAGGCGGGCTCGAGGGCTGCGCCGGCCGGGCCGAAGAGGCGGGCGGCGAGCTGGAGGACGCGACCGGCGTAGGCGATGATCTGGACGGTCTCGATGCCGGAGATCTCGTCGAAGAACCAGCCGCAGGAGGTGTACATGAGCTGGGTGTGGCGTTCGAGCTCGAGGAGTTCCCAGACGGCGGTGCGCTCGGAGGGCGAAAGCTTGTGGGTGGCGTGGGCGGCCAGGAAGCGGTCTTCGTTGGCGGGGGAGCGGTTGAGGACGACGTGGATGTAGGCGTCGCGGGCGGCCCAGAGGTCTTTGAGGAGGCTTTCGGCCCGCTGCTCCGCCAGGGGAGCGGTCTGGTCGCGAAGGAGGTCGAGGGCATCGCGGAGGGGGCCGCGCCAGCGTTGATTCCAGCCGGGCTTGCCGCCGTTGCAGCCGCAGTCGGAGCGCCAGCGCTCGATGCCGTGGAAGCAAGACCACGAGGTATTTTCGACGACCTCGGCCTCCCACTGGGGCGGGAAGCGGGAGAGGAATTCGCCGTAGTTGGTGAGCTTTGCCGAGCCACTTTCTTCGATCCAGTGCATGGCGTAGCTGAGCGCCATTTCGCCGTGTTTGTGGTGGTGGCCGTAGGATTCGCCGTCGGTAGCGACGTGCGAGAGGTGGGCTGCGGAGGGATCGGGGGTGGCGGGGAGGCCGGAGAGGAGGCGCCGTCCGAAGGCTTCGCCGCTGTTGAGCAGGCCTTCGAAGGCGATGGCGCGGGAGCCGGGGCCATCGTAGAAGAAGACGGCGATGGAGCGTCCGTCGTCGAGCGGGATGCGGTAGGGGTGGGTGGGGTCGACGGTGGCGTCGGGGGTTTCGAGCCAGGGTTCTGGGCCGGTAGGTTCCGTGGCTGGACCTGCCTTAGCCTCATCCCGGCTGATGCCGGGCTGAGCCGAAGACGCCGGGGTTGTGGCTGGGTCGGCCAGTTTGCGGACGTGCCGGCACTGGCTGGGGGCGAGGATGGTGAACTGGATGCCTTCCTGGGCCATGAGGTCGAGGACGTGGCGGTTGACAGCTGTCTCGGCGAGCCACATGCCTTCGGGACGGCGGCCGAAGTGGTGCTCGAAGTCGGCGATGCCCCAGCGGATCTGGGTGCGGGCATCGCGTTCGCTGGCGAGCGGCATGATGATGTGGTTGTAGACCTGGGCGATGGCGGAGCCGTGGCCACTGTAGCGTGCGGCGGAGGCGGTGTCGGCGTCGAGGATCATGCGGTACGTGCGGGGGGCTTTGTCCTTGAGCCAGGAGAGGAGGGTCGGCCCGAAGTTGAAGCTCATGCGGGCGTAGTTGTTGAGGATGCGGATGATCTCGTCGTGGTTGTCGGTGATGCGGGAGGCGCCGTTGGGGGCGTAGCACTCGGAGGTGATGCGTTCGTTCCAGTCGTGGTAGGGGGCGGCTGACTCCTGGACCTCGACGGTTTCGAGCCAGGGGTTTTCGCGGGGTGGCTGGTAGAAGTGGCCGTGGACGCAGACGAAGCGGTTGCCGGTGGGGGAGGCGGCGGATGAGGCGGGAGCAGCGATTGCGGGGAGGGTTGATCCGGGAGCGGCCATGGTGAAGCTTCAGGGTATCGCGGGTGGATGAGGTTGGGGTGGTAGGAAGGTCGTTTGGTGTTAGAAGGACAGGTCTTGGCGTTCTCTTTGAGGAACTTTAGCGTTGGTAGAGGGAGTTATAACTGGGTTATAATCTGGATAAGAGGGGACGCGATGGAACTGAAGGTGCGCAAGATTGGAAATGGGTATGGTGTGCTTCTCCCAAAGCAGCTGCTGGAGGAGATGCACGTCGTGGAGAATTCGGTTCTGAACGTGGAGAAGGTGGAGGGGGTGTATCAGATGACGCCTTTGGATGGGCAGTTCAGCAGGCAAGTGGAGGCGTTTCTTCGCACAGAGCCTCTACACCGGAACTCGTATCGTGAACTGGCGAAGTGACGTTTGAGTTTGTTCGAGCAGATGTTCTGCGGAATGTGCAAAGCCGGCTCATTGAGCGCTATGGCGGTTTGGCGGGTGTGCGGGATCCGGGCGGCCTCGAATCAGCGGTTGCCCGGCCCGAGAATCTGCTTGTCTATGGAGGAGTGAGCTCGGTTGCGGAGCTGGGGGCGGCTCTTGCGTGGGCGATTCTGCGAAACCACCCCTTCACGGATGGGAATAAGCGGGCTGCTCTTGCCGCACTCACTCTTTTTATCGAGCTGAACGAATCTCGACTGACGTGCTCTGAAGTAGAGGAGACAGCGATGGTGCTGCGGGCGGCGGGGAGCGAGATGAGCGAGGAGGAGTGGACGGCGTGGGTGTTGCGAAGCGTGGAGCCTCTGCCGGGGTAGAGGGTGTTTACAGGGGCCCCGTGGCGGGAGCGATTCTAAAGGTCATCTGGCACTGCGGAAGAGGCGGGTCCGTTCGCTGCGCTCAGGATGACAAACAGAGAAGAAGTGCAAAGGTTTGCGGGTCCGTTCGGAGCGTTCACGGCCAGAGGCGGTTCAAGTTCGGGGCGGGTACTAGGAGAGGGGTGGGGTGATTTTGGCTCCGGCCAGATCGCAGGCTCGCCAGAGATACCAGCTGGCGACGGAGCGCCAGGGTTGCCAGCGTCGGGCGCGTTTGAGCATGACATCGGGATTGGGGAGGTCGGCAGGGGTGACCTTGGCGGTGGGTTTCAGGGATTGGAAGGTGAGGGCGAAGCCTTTGCGGACGCCGTAGTCGGTGACGGGGAGGATGTCGGGGCGTCCGAGGCGGAAGATGAGGAGCATCTCGACGGTCCATGTTCCTATGCCCCTTACCTGCGTCAGGTGCGTGATGATGTCCCCGTCGGACATGCGGCGAATCCGGGCGAGGGTGGGGACGGTGCCGTCGAGGGTCTTGGCGGCGAGATCACGGAGGGCGAGGGTTTTGTTGTGGGAGAGGCCGGCGGCGCGGAGCTGCTCGTTGGGACAATCGAGAAGATGTTGCGGTGACGGATGGACGCCGATGCCGCAGACTGGATGGAAGCCTTCGAGCAGGCGGCGATGGATGGCGGCGGCGGCTTTGCCGTGGAGTTGCTGGTAGATGATGGATTCGGTGAGGGCCTCAAAGGGGGACTGGGCTCCGGCGAGCTTCAGGGTGAAGGGGCCGGCACGTGCGATGAGGCGGCCTAGTTTGGGGTCGGAGGCGGTGAGGGCCTCGAGCGCTTCCGCGGTGTCGTAGGAGGGGCGGCGGGTGCGCACGGTGTGCGGGCTGGGCATATGGGGCGATGATACTTCGGCCGGGCTGGTGTTTCGCTCTGTTCAGGCACCACAGGAGGAGGGGTGAGGGCTGGGTGTCGGCTGCGAGAGCGGCCTACCCGCAAGGGGCAATAGGATGGAGTTGTGGGATAAGGGTGTTGAAGCTGGATTCGGGGAAGGGGTTTACAGAGTGGGACGGGATGCGGGAGGGTAGGATTGAGGCGACGAACGCGTACTTTCTGACATGGCGGAGGCGCTATCGTCCGGTAATTCGAAGCTCTTGAGTGAAAGTTGTTCGCTAACCGTACCGAGCCGAAACTGGCCATCTCAGACTGCTATATTTCTTTTACGCAGATGTTGTCGCTTTTTGCACAGTCCAGCACGCGCAAGTTCGGCACGCGAGCGACCTAACCCAACCATTTTCGAGGCAGAGGAAGCAGGAACGCATCCATGGCGCAAGTATTTGACCGCAGTTCGAATGCGCTGGCTCGGGCAAGTCTGGTCTTGACCGGTCTCATCGTGATTGGACTGGGCGTGGCGTTGAACTCGCTGCAGCGCTCTCCGTGGGTGACGCGGCAGGGCCAGCGTCCGGACCAGCCGGTACCGTTTAGCCACAAGCACCATACGCAGGGGCTTGGCCTCCAGTGTCAGTATTGCCATACGCAGGTGGAAAAGGCGGCCTATGCCGGAATTCCGCCGACGAAGACCTGTATCAACTGCCACGCGCAGATCTGGACGAATGCGAACCTGCTGGAGCCGGTGCGGCAGAGCTGGGCGACGGGAGCGTCGATCCAGTGGATCCGGGTGCATGATCTGCCGGACTACGTGTACTTCAACCACTCCATTCATGTGAACAAGGGCATTGGCTGTGCGAGCTGCCACGGACGGGTGGACGAGATGCCGTTGATGTACCAGCAGAACACACTGCAGATGGAGTGGTGCCTGAACTGCCATCGCAACCCGGCGGTCAATCTGAGGCCGACGAGCGAGATCTATAACATGGCGTGGGCGGGGCCATCCGGGGACAAGCCGGTGTGGTGCGCGAGCACGGGGCAGAACACGGTTCCGGGTACGAACGAGAATACGGCGACGGCGGAGCAGGTGAGTTGCACGACGAAAGATCCGAGCGGCGAGAACCCGCAGATCGCGATGCTGCAGGCGCCGACGGACCGCAGCCCGGGAGGAAACGGGAAAGGTCAGTCGGGGACGCAGCTTCAGCCTCATCCGACCGAAGGCGACACCAAGACGTACAGTGATGTTCCTCCCATGGGCATGGTCATGCCGGCGAACTACCAGAAGTTCACAAGCCAGATCGACCTGGGACACTACCTGACGGCGCAGTACCACATCCGAACGGCGAACGAGCTTTCGAGCTGCGAGACGTGCCACCGATGAAGACGACAGAAAGAACGACGGGAACTCAAGACACGATGACTGAGACAAAGACATTAGCTGCGGCGAGCGCGGAGGCCGGTCCGGCGGGCTCGCAGGCTCAGGTGGTAACCGCAATCGCGCCGGCCAAGCTGACCCTGAGCGAGGTGCGAGCGAAGCTTGACGGCAAGACGGGCCGTCGTTTCTGGAAGAATCTGGATGAGCTGGCGGAGACCCCGGCGTTTCAGGAGTTGATGGCAGAGGAGTTCCCGCGGCAGGCGTCGGGAGTATCGGAGTGGGTGGATCCGGTGAGCCGGCGCGGATTTATGAAGGTGATGGGGGCGTCGCTGGCGCTGGCGGGGCTGGCAGGGTGCACGAAGCAGCCGGACGAGCCGATCTACCCATACATCCGGCAGCCTGAGGATCTGGTGCTTGGAAAGCCGATGTTTTTTGCAACGGCGCACCCATTTCCGACTGGAGCGATTCCAGTGCTGGTGAAATCGGACGCGTTCCGGCCGATCAAGATTGAGGGCAATCCCGAGCACCCGATGGCGAAGGGGAAGAGCGACGCGATGACACAGGCGACGCTGCTTGATCTCTATGATCCCGACCGCTCGCAGCACTGCTTGAACCGGGGGCAAAACTCAAGCTGGGGCGACTTTCAGAACACATTTGCCAGCGCGTTGAAGAAGACGCAGGGCGGCCAGGGGGTGTACTTCCTGAGCGAGACGATTACCTCGCCGACGCTGGCGGCGCAGTGGAAGCAGGCGCAAGCGGCGTATCCGCAGGCGAAGCTGGTGCAGTGGGAGCCGGTGAACCAGGACAGCTCGCGGGTGGCGTCGAAGGCGGCGTTTGGCGAGTATGTGGACGCGCAGTACAAGCTCGAGAACGCGGACATGATTCTTTCGCTCGACGCGGATTTTCTGGGTGGGATTGCGCATCCGGGGTTTCTGCCGATGGCAGCGGCGTACGCGGAGCGGCACCGGTTCGACAAGGACAAGCCGATGAACCGGCTGTACGTCATCGAGACGATGCCGACGGTCACGGGGTTCAAGGCGGAGCACAGGCTGGGGTTGAAGCCGAGCGATATCGAGGCGGTTGCGATTGCCTTGAGCGGAGGCAATGCGCAGGGCAGGTGGACGCCGGAGCAGGACACGTTTTTCAAATCGCTGATCAAGGATCTGGAGGCGAATCGCGGGAAGGCGGTCGTGATCCCGGGAGAGCAGGCGTCGCCGGCTGTCCATGCGGCGGCGTACGCGCTGAATCAGAACTACGGCGCTGTTGGCAAGACGGTGGTGTACACGCAGACGGTGAACCCGATGCCGAGCGAGCAGGGTGCTGACATGAAAGCGCTGGTCGCGGATATGGTCGCCGGAAGGGTGCAGTGGCTGGTGATGCTGGGCGTGAACCCGATGTACTCAGCGCCGGCCGACCTGCATTTCCAAGAGGCGTTCGACAAGGTGCCGCACTCCGTGCATCTGGGCACACATGTGGATGAGACCGGCAGTGTCTCCAGCTGGCATATTAATAAGGCGCACTACCTTGAGAGCTGGTCGGATGCGCGGGCGTACGACGGCACGATCACGATTGTTCAACCCATGATCGATCCGCTGTATGGGGGACGAAGCGCGCATGACGTGGTACAGACGCTGCTGGCGGACCCGCAAGCGAGCGCATTCGACGCGGTGCAGGCGAACGCGAAGACCTACATCAAGGGCGACCTTGCGCGAGGGTGGAAGAAGGCCCTGCACGACGGGTGGGTAGAGGGAACGGCGTTCACGCCGCGCGCCGGAGGTCCGGCCAAGGCGGCTCCGGTTGCGGGACGAGATGTAGGGACAGGGAATGCGGGCGACTTCGAGATCTCGTTCCGACCCGATTCATCGCTCTACGACGGACGGTTCGCGAACGTTGGATGGCTGCAGGAGTTGCCCAAGCAGGTCACCAGCATGAGCTGGGACAACGCGGCCATGATGAGTCTGGCGACGGTCGAGCAGATGAAGCTGGAAGAATCGGATATCGTCTTGATCGAGGTTGGCGGCCACAAGGTAACGGCTCCGGTGTTTACGGTTCCCGGGCATCCGGACGGTGTGGTGACGCTGCACCTGGGTATGGGACGGCAGGCCTCCGCGGGTCGCGTCGCGGCTGGCGTGGGCTTCAATGCTTACCAGATCCGTACGCTAGATTCTCCGCTGTTTGCGACGGGAGCGAAGATTACCAAGGCGCCGGGGACGTGGGACCTGTGCGTGACCAAGGTGCACAATATCGAACACCGCGGCAGCTTTGCGCAGCACGATCTTGAGAATCCGCGGTCGGATGAGAAGGGAACGTACTCGCTGGCGGGACACGAGGCGATGGAGCGTTCGATTATCAGGTATGCGACGGTGTCCGAGGCGCTGGCTCATCCGGACTTCGCGCACAAGGGTGCGGGTGAGACGACGCTGGTGAACAAGGTCGGATACGCGCCCCAGGGCGAAACTCCGACGGCCGAGGAAAATCTTTCGGCCGGTCAATGGAAGTACAACCATCAGGATGTGTCCTCGAAGAAGCTGCAGAACGCGTGGGGCATGTCGATCGATTTGAACAGCTGCATCGGCTGCAACGCGTGTGTGGTGGCGTGCTATGCGGAGAACAATATAGCGGTGGTTGGACGCGAGCAGGTGAAGATCGGCCGCATTATGCAGTGGATTCGGATCGACACGTACTTTGAGGGCGACCTCCACGCACCGAAGGCGCACTTCCAGCCGATGGCGTGCCAGCACTGTGAGCAGGCGGGATGCGAGCTGGTGTGTCCGGTGGCGGCCACGGTGCATACGCCCGAGGGTCTGAATACGATGGTCTACAACCGCTGCGTGGGGACACGCTATTGCTCGAATAACTGCGCGTACAAGGTACGCCGGTTCAACTTCCTGCTGTATTCGGACTACGACACGGAGAGCTTGAAGTTCATGCGCAATCCGGAGGTGACGGTGCGGTCGCGCGGCGTGATGGAGAAGTGCACGTATTGCGTCCAGCGGATCGAGGCGGCAAAGATTACGGCGGACAAGGAGAACCGGGCGGTCCGCGACGGAGAGATTGTGACGGCGTGCCAGCAGAGCTGCCCAACGGATGCGATTGTGTTCGGCAACATCAATGATCCGACGAGCAAGGTGGTGAAGCGCAAGGACGAAGAGCGCGAGTACCAGGTTCTTGCCGATCTGAACTACCGGCCGCGAACGACCTATACGGCAGGCGTCATCAACCCGAATCCTGAGCTGGAGCTGGCCTAACATGGCGACGAAACCCATTCCCGATCCCGGCAGAAACAAGGTATTGGACCCGATGATTGACCCGCGTACGGGAGAGTACGCGGTGATCGCGCCGGGCCACAACTTCAAATCGGTGACGCAGAAGATCGCGGGCATTGTGCTGACATCCAACACGCCGCTGGGCTGGTTCTTCGGCCTGATTGTGGCTGCGGGCGTGGCGCAGGGCGTGGTGATCGGATGCACGTGGCTGTTCCTGAAGGGCGTCGGAATCTGGGGCGTGACGATTCCGGGCGCATGGGGATTCGCGATCATCAACTTCGTCTGGTGGATCGGTATCGGCCACGCAGGCACGCTCATCTCGGCAATTCTTCTTCTGTTCAAGCAGACCTGGCGCAATTCGATTAACCGGTTTGCGGAGGCGATGACGATCTTCGCCGTGGTGTGCGCGGGTACGTTCCCCTTGATTCACGTCGGCCGTCCGTGGCTGGCATATTGGCTGTTCCCCTACCCCAACACGATGAACATGTGGCCGCAGTTCCGCAGCCCGCTGGCGTGGGACGTCTTCGCGGTGTCGACGTACGCGATTATCTCGATTGTGTTCTGGTACGTGGGCATGATTCCGGACTTTGGGACACTGCGCGATCGGGCGACGATGCCGTTTGCGAAGTATATGTACGGGATGGCGAGCCTGGGATGGCGCGGGTCGACGCGGCACTGGATCCGGTATGAGTCAGCGTCGCTGCTGCTGGCCGGCCTTTCAACCCCGCTAGTGCTTTCGGTGCACACGGTCATCAGCTTCGACTTTGCGGTGGCAGCGCTGGCTGGTTGGCACACAACGATCTTCCCGCCTTATTTCGTTGCCGGCGCGGTGTATTCCGGGTTCGCGATGGTGCTGACACTGGCCATCCCGCTGCGCAAGTTCTACCACCTGGAGGACCTGGTGACGCTGCGTCACCTGGACAACATGGCGAAGGTGATGCTCGCGACCGGATCGATCGTGGCGTACGGGTACGGCATGGAGGTTTTCATGTCGTGGTATGCGGCGAGCCATTGGGAGTTCTTCATGATGTGGAACCGCATGTTCGGGCCGATGGGATGGGCGTACTGGATCCTGATCCTGACGAACATCGCGATTCCTCTGACGACGCTCTGGTCCCGCAAGCTGCGAGTCAATGTGGCTTATCTGTTCTGCCTGTCGCTGATTGTGAATACGGGCATGTGGTTCGAGCGGTTCGTCATTGTTGTGACGAGCCTGTATCGCGACTATCTCCCGTCGAGTTGGGGAACGTACCGCGCGACCAAGTGGGACTACATGATTTACGTGGGAACGATGGGTCTGTTTACCATGCTGTTCCTGTTGTTTGTCCGCTTCCTTCCGATGATTCCGATGTCGGAGATCCGGATGATGCTGCCGCAGACCAAGGTCCGTAGAGGCGGCGAAGATGCGGAACGAGTGATCCAGGAGACTGTCTGATGCCGCCTCGTGAAGGAACCTATGGTTTGCTGGCGGAGTTTAATACTCCGACTGAGCTTGTGTTCGCGACCGAGAAGGCGCGCGAAGCGGGGTATCGCAGGATGGAATGTTACACGCCTTACCCGGTCGAGGAAGCGGCGGTGGCGCTGCGCTTCCACAAGACGCGTGTCCCCCTGGTCTGCCTGCTGGGCGGTTTGATGGGCCTGACGACGGCGTTTCTGATGCAGATGTGGATCAACGTCTGGGGATATCCGCTGAACATCGCGGGCCGGCCGCTGTTCTCGTGGCCGGCATTTATTATTCCGGCGTACGAGTGGACAATCCTGTTTGCGGGGCTGTCGGCGGCATTCGGAATGATTGCTCTGAATGGCATGCCGCAGCTCTATCATCCTGTGTTCAATGCGCCGAACTTCCGCAATGGGGCGACGACAGACAAGTTTTTCTTATGCCTCGAGGCTGCAGACCCGCAGTTTTCCTTGACCGGGACGCGGAACTTTTTGGAGAAGTTTGCCGCGGTCTCGGTGGTGGAGGTGGATCACTGATGCGGACTTTGGGAGACAGGGGAGAGGGAGCAAGGGACAGCGTGCGAATACAGGGCGAGCGACGCAGCAGATGGACGGCAATAGGCGCGGTCGGGGCGATGGCTCTGATGGCGGGGTGCAGGCAGGATATGCACAACCAGCCGAAGTTCTATCCGCAGCGGGGGACCAGTTTCTATGCAGACGGCCGGTCGGTGCGACCGCAGGTGGAGAACACGGTCGCGCGCAACCAGATGCACGAGAACGGGTACTTCTACACCGGGTTCATGAACGGCAAAGAGGGTGACGGACTTCCCTTCCCCGTGACGATGCCGCTGATGCAGCGCGGGCAGGAGAAGTACAACGTGTACTGCACACCGTGCCACTCGCGCGTGGGCAATGGCGCGGGCATGATCGTTCAGCGCGGGTATGCGGCCGCCGGCAACTTTCACACGGCGCGCCTGCAAGCTGCTCCGCTGGGACATTTCTTCAACGTGATCTCGAATGGGTATGGAGCAATGCCGGATTACTCCGCGCAGCTAACGCCGGCCGACCGATGGGCGGTGGTGGCGTATGTAAGGGCCCTGCAGCTCAGCCAGAAGGCGACCGTAGCCGATGTGGGCAACGGGTCTCATGTGGAGCCGCTTTCGGCGATCTCCGAGCGGAACGGATTCCCTGCTGGATTTGCGCAGGACTGGGGACTTCCGCCAACGGCCGTGAAGGGAACACCGACGGGTGAGGATTACGTTATACCAGTGCCTGTGAACAACGGGCCATCCAGCGGCGCCGGAGCGGGGCCATCACCGGGCGCAACCGCAAGGCAGCCGGCGGCTCCAAGCAGCGGTTTGAGCAACGCAACGAGCAAGCAGTAACGCGGAAGATATCGAGCATTGAAAGCAGGGGTTTAAGACTCATGGCATCGGCACACGAACAATACGGCGGGCACCACGATCTAAGCCACCACGGACCGCGCGTTCTGCCTGCGACGCTGGGGGCTCCGGCGATCGTCCAAGCCTGGCGGATGCGGTTTCTGCTTATCTCGGCAGCGTTTACGATTCTGTCGATCGTGGCGTTCGTCTGGACGCACGAGGGTCGCAACCACCTGCTGCGGGCGTACCTCATGGCGTACATGACCTGTTTCGGATTTGCCGGCGGCGGTTTGGCGATGCTGATGCTGCAGTACGTCTCGGGCGGCAAGTGGGGCCTGGTGATGCGGAGTTCGCTCGAGGCGATGACCCGGACGCTGTGGCTGGTGGCGGCGATGTTTCTGCCCATTGGATTTTTGATGAAGCACCTCTACCAGTGGGCGCGATTCCCGAACGCACAGGCGACAGCGCAGGCGTTCGGCCAGGGATTGATGACGAAGGAGCAGCAGCTTACCGCGAATGCGAAGCATGCGATGTTGAATCCGGTGAGCGCATGGGTGGAGACGGCGGTCATCTTCGGCATCCTGCTGACGTTTGTGACGGTGCTGAACAGGTGGTCGGTCCAGCGTGAGAAGGATCCGAGAGCAGGAACCGAGCAGAGCTTCAATTACTGGCAGGTCAAGTTCGAAAACCTGAGCGGCATCGGGATTCTGATCTACGTGATTCTGCTGACGGCGGGAGCAATCCTTTGGATCAAGTCGCTGGATGTGACGTGGTACTCGTCGATATGGGGGCTACAGTTTTTGGTAGCGCAGGGCTTTGCAGTGCTCGCCCTGGGCATCCTGACGGTGGTGAAGCTGTCGCGGTTCGAGCCGATGAAGACGCTGCTGCGGGTCACGGAACAGCACGATCTCGGCAAGTTCGCCCTGGCGTTCGTGATGTTGAATATCTACCTAACTTTCGCGGAGTTCCTGATCATCTGGTCGGGCAATGTGCCGGACGAGATTCCATGGTATCTAAACCGTATTCACGGCGGCTGGTGGACTATTTGTACGCTCGACTTCGTCTGCCACTGGCTAATTCCCTTCTGCCTGCTGCTGTCGCGGGACCTGAAGCGGAACAAGACGAAGATGATCTGGCTCGCAAGCTGGATGATTTTTGCGCGGTGCGTCGACATGTTCTGGCTGGTCGAGCCAAACTTTCCGGACGCCGCCGGAAATCTCCACCTGTCCGGAAACATTGGCATTTTCGCCTACCTAACCGTTCCGGTTGCGGTTCTGAGCTTCTGGGCCTGGTACTACCTGGGCCAGTTGCAGGCGCGTCCCCTGGTCAACGTCAACGATCCTCACCTTGAGGAGATGCTGGAGCCCGAACATGCCCACTGATAATCACGATCTTGGACGAGACGCTGTCGGAAATACAAAGCCATCAATCTACCGGGCGGAAGCTAACCCCGGATACGAGACCACGGACGTCAACGTCGGCGGCGTGGTGATCTTTCTCGGTGGTTTGTTCGGCTTCGTCCTGGTGTTCTTCGTCTTCTGCTTCGTGATGGGAAAGGTCATCAACAACGCGTTCATCAAGGAGGACGGCCCAGTCGACAAATGGCACGCGCAGCAGAATGCGGTCGGGCCGGCGGGAGCAGTCAGTATGGGAGCAAAGAGGGAGAACCTGGCCAGCTCTCCGGAGATGCAGCAGAGACAGCTGCAGCAGATGACCACCTCCTTTTCGAACCCGCGGCTGCAGACGGACGACGGCAACCAGGATCTGGCGGACCTCCATGCTCGCGAGGATCTCCTACTCGAGAACTACAGCTCGGATGCTGGTGTGACGCGGATCCCAATCGAGCGTGCCATGGAACTTGTGGCGCAGCGCGGACTTCCGGTGGAACAGGCGGCAGCGGCACAGCCCGGCGGGCAGCTTATGGCGGGCGATCCGGCAGCGGTGATCACGAAGCCTTTGACGAACGGCTTTGCCCGGACCGGATATGAGCTCGATGTGATGGAAGCCCGGGCCGAGAAGCTGAGCTACGGCAAAGCAGAGGCTCCTACCCATGCCGAGTTGAGGCCTATTCGGTAGCGGGAAGGCATACGATTGAACAAGGTAGAAGGAACCGGAACGCAATGACTCAGGGGACGCACAGGACGCACAGATCGACAGGGGGCCGGCTCGGAAGCGCGGTGGCGATGAGCTGCGTGCTGGCAGGCTGCCTGTCCAGCGCGATCGGGCGGGCGCAGGTCTCGAGCTATGGCGACAAGCAGGGCGGCGAGAACAGCGGTGATCAGCTGCCGCAGGTGCTGCAGAAGGTCGGCGTTTCGCAGCATCTGAACCAGCAGCTTCCGATGGACGCAGCTTTTGTGGACGAGACGGGCAAGCCAGTCCTACTAGGTGAGTATTTCGGAAGGAAGCCGGCGATTTTGACGCTGGTGTATTACAACTGCCCGATGCTGTGCTCGGAGGAATTGGATGGGTTGACGGGTGCGCTCGAAATGGTAAAGCTGGCCCCGGGCAAGGACTTCGACGTAGTAGTCATCAGCATCGATCCTAGCGAGACCCCGGCGTTGGCGGCGAGGAACAAGGCGCTGTACATGAAGCGCTATGGCCGTCCGGAGACCGCTTCCGGATGGCATTTTCTGACGGGGCAGCGGCCTGCGATCGATGCGGTGACGAATGCGGTGGGATTCGGGTACGTGCGAGTGCCGGGTCCAGATGGAAAGCTGACGCAGTTCGCGCACGCCAGCTCGATTGAGATCGTAACGCCTCAGGGTAAGTTGGCGCAGTACTACCTGGGCGTGGAGTATTCCCCGAAGGACATGCTCCTGGGATTGATTGAGGCCTCGGGCAACAAGATTGGATCACCGGTAGCGAACATTCTGACCTACTGCTACCACTATGATCCGCAGACGAACAAGCACTCGCTGATTATTGCGCGGGTTGTGCAGTTCGGCGGAATGGTGACGATGGCCGGGCTTGGCGGATTCATGTTTCTGATGTTCCGACGGGACCTGCGTCTCGGGCGCGACCACGACCTGACGAAGAAAGAGAATGGATAAAGGGTAACGATGCATATCAGTCCAGTTCTGTGGCAATTTTTGGTGAAGTGGCTCAACGCATCCGCGCTCTTTCCGCGCGAGGCGTCGACTATCGCGCCTTACACCGATGCTCTTTATTTTTTCCTGTTGCTTATCACAATAGTCGGCGTCATCCTGGTTGGGGCGTTGGTATTGGGATTTTCGATCCGGTACCGCCAGTCGCGGAATCCGGTAGCGGAGCACGTTGAGGGCTCCACACTGCTCGAGGCGACGTGGACTATTATCCCGCTGGCACTGTTCCTGGTGGTGTTCGTCTGGGGGGCGCTGCTTTACTTCCGCATTTACACTCCGCCGACGAATTCCATGAACATTTATATTGTTGGCAAGCAGTGGATGTGGAAGGCAGAGCATCCGGGCGGCCAGCATGAGATTAACGCACTTCACGTTCCAACGGGACGACCGGTGCAGCTGACGATGATCTCGCAGGACGTCTTTCACAGCTTCTCGATTCCTGACTTCCGGGTGAAGCGCGAGGTAATTCCGGGCCGGTACTCGACGGTCTGGTTTGAGGCGACGACACCAGGCTCGTACCATCTATTCTGCACGCAGTATTGCGGAACGAAGCACTCGGGAATGATCGGCGAAATCACAGTGCTGACTCCGGAGGACTACCAGAAGTGGACGCAGCAATCCACGAGTGGCATGTCTCTGGCACAGAACGGGGAGCGCTTATTTGGGAGCCTGGGATGCAACGCATGCCACAGCGGAACGGCGGCGGCACGCGGACCAAATCTCGCGGGTGTGTACGGGTCGAAGCTGCAGCTTGCGAACGGGTCCGAGGTGCAGGTGAATGAGGCCTACCTTCGTGATTCGATCTTGAATCCATCGCAGCACGTTACGGCCGGTTACGCGCCAATCATGCCGACCTACCAGGGGCAGGTAAGTGAAGACGGCCTGATCGACCTGGTGGAGTACATCAAGAATCTGCAGACGAACTATCGTAATCAGCAGCTGCTGAACACCCAACAGTCTACCGAAGCGGCGCCAAACACGCCGATGGCGGAGCCGAACCCGCCTGAAATGGTGAAGCAATGAGCACAATGAGTCCGACCATCGTCAGCCTTCCCGATCAGAGCACTGCGACTCTGCCGAAGAGGAACTACCTCAATAACGAGCACGGCCTGATGAGCTGGCTGCTCACCGGCGATCACAAACGTATCGCGATTCTGTATTTGATTTCGATCACGTTCTTCTTCTTTATCGGGGGAGCGTTCGCCGGGATGATTCGCCTGGAGCTGCTGACTCCGCAGCCGGACCTGGTGGCTTCGGACACGTATAACAAGTTTTTTTCCATGCACGGCATCATCATGGTTTTCCTATTTCTGGTGCCGTCGGTGCCAGCCACGCTGGGGAATTTTCTGATACCGATCATGCTTGGGGCGAAGGACCTGGCGTTCCCTAAGATCAATCTGCTGAGCTGGTATCTGTACATGATCGGCGGCACGATGACGCTGGCGGCCCTGGTGCTGGGCGGTGTGGATACAGGGTGGACGTTTACGACGCCGCTCTCGACCCACTATCTGAACACGCACGTGATTACGGCGGCTACGGCGGTGTTTATCGCGGGCTTCTCGTCGATCTTCACGGGGCTGAACTTCATCGTGACGATCCACCGGATGCGGGCACCGGGTATGACATGGTTCCGGATGCCTCTGTTTGTGTGGTCGCACTATGCGGCTTCGTTGCTGATGGTTCTGGGGACGCCGGTGCTGGCGATTTCGCTGGTCCTGGTTGCGCTTGAGCGAACGATCGGCATCGGCGTATTCGATCCAACCAAAGGCGGTGATCCGCTTCTGTTCCAGCATCTTTTCTGGTTCTACTCCCACCCCGCGGTGTACATCATGATCCTGCCGGGCATGGGTGTGATCTCGGAGGTCATCAGCACGTTCAGCCGGAAGCGGGTCTTTGGCTATACGGCGGTTGCGTTTTCATCGGTGGCGATCGCTCTGTTCGGATTCTTTGTGTGGGCTCACCACATGTTCATCATGGGTGTGTCGAACTACTCGGCACTGGTCTTTTCGCTGCTGACGATGCTGGTCGCGGTTCCGTCGGCGATCAAGATCTTCAACTGGTCGTTCACGCTGCAGAAGGGATCAATCACGTTCGAGACTCCGATGCTCTATGCGTTCGGGTTTCTTGGGCTGTTCACGATCGGCGGTATGACGGGCGTGTTCCTGGGGGCGCTCGGCATGGATATTCACCTGACCGAGACCTACTTCATCGTGGCGCACTTCCATTTCGTCATGGTGGGCGGCATGCTGATGGCGTTCCTGGCAGGAATCCACTTCTGGTGGCCGAAGATGACGGGCCGCATGTACCCGGAGTCGCTCTCAAAGTTGGCTGCGGTGACGACCTTTATCGGTTTCAACCTGACGTTCCTGCCGCAGTTCATTCTTGGCTACCTTGGGATGCCGCGGCGGTATCACGCATATCCCCCGGAGTTTCAGGTGCTAAATGTGCTTTCGACAGCCGGCGCCACAGTGCTTGGTGTTGGCTACATGCTGCCGCTGTTGTACTTGGGATGGTCGCTGAAATATGGAGCGATCGCGGGGAACAATCCGTGGCAGGCGACGGGGCTTGAGTGGCAGATTCAGTCGCCGCCGCTGACGGAGAATTTCCTCGAGACGCCGGTAGTCGACCATGAGGCGTATGACTACGAGTGGCTGGCGCACAAGACAGAACAAGAGGTGACGACCGTTGGATAACACGATCGTAGCGACGCATCCGCATCCGTATGACACTGCCATTGAAGCGGAGCACGAGCATGTTGTGCTGCCGCAACATCGCCATCACTTTGAGACGGAGGAGCAGCAGAGGGAGGCGGGGACCTTTGGGATGTGGCTTTTCCTGCTGACGGAGATCATGTTCTTCGGCGGGCTCTTCTTTGCTTACCTGCTCTATCGAAACTGGTATTACGATGCGTTTGCCGTTGCCTCGAATCAACTGAGCGTTCCGCTCGGAGCCGCGAACACAGCGATCCTGATCACTTCAGGATTTTGCATGGCTCTGGGGGTGTGGGCCGCGGAGGTTCGCAAGAAGGGTATTTTGGTCCTGATGCTGGTACTGACGACGGTCTTCGGGGTGGCATTCCTGGGTGTGAAGTATGTTGAGTACCACGAGAAGTGGGAGAAGCATCACATTCCCGGACCGCACTTCGACATCTCGGAGTTCGTCAATCCGGTGGCGCACGGCATCAAGGATGAGCAGCCGCTAGCACCGGACATGGCGCGGAAGACGCAGGTGTTCTTTTCGCTCTACTTCGCGATGACAGGCATGCACGCGCTGCACATGATTATCGGGATCGGCGTTCTGTTCTGGCTGACGTATCGGGCGCATCGCGGAGAGTTTAGTGTCGGGTATGTCGCGCCAATTGAAAACTTCGGGCTGTACTGGCATTTCGTGGATATCGTTTGGCTGTTTCTATTTCCGCTGCTCTATCTTATTAATCGGCATCCGGTTCACTAGGGGCGAAGTAGTAGCCCCAATTAAAGCTGAACCTAACTTCAGAGAGACGGACGGAGATCATGGCAGACAAAGACGACGAAGCGAACGTTACTAATCCAGAGCATGCGGAACACCACATTGTGACGCCAATCCAGTACAGCATGGTGTTTGCGACCCTGCTGGTTGGGACTGCGATTACGGTTGGAGCGGCTTATATCGACCTGAAGGTACTCAATCCAATTATCGCGTTGGGTATTGCGACCTTCAAGGCGGTCGTGGTGATCCTGTTCTTCATGCATGTGAAGTTTCAATCCAGGCTGATCAAGATGACGGTGTCAGCGGGCTTCTTCACCTTTCTGGTGCTAATAACGATGACGCTGAGCGACTACATCAGCCGGGCATGGGGTCGCTGGTAAGGGGTATAGGGTGAACGTTAGAAGGCGGCCTTCGCGGCCGCCTTTTGTGTTTCTGGTGAGTTCGGGATCAGAGATTTCGACCGAGGACGAAGTCGTCACAGACGAGGGTTCCGACTGCAAAGGTTCGGACGCCTACCTGGGCAAAGCCATTGCGCTGGTAGAAGCGGAGCGCGCGGAGGTTGCGGGCGTAGACCCCGAGCAGTAGCCGACGTGCTCCCAAGCTGCGGGATTGGTCTACTGCAAGGTCCATCATCCGCTGAGCTACGCCGGAGCCCTGGAATTTCGAGAAGAGATAGATGCGCTTGAGTTCGATATCGGATGAACTCAGGTCGTGAAGCGGAAGGTCAGGTGGGGTGAGCATGGAATAGCCTACCGGCGCGTCGCCCTCCCGCATGACGGCCAGCCAGGCTTGGACACGGTCGTCGGACAGATATTTCCTGTAGACGCCGGGTATGTGGTGACGGGCGCAGTGCTGCAGGATAGCCGGTCCGGGAAGCATGCCGGCGAACGCTTCGAGGAAGGTTGCGGCGGCGATGAGGGCGAGAGCTTCAGCATCTTCAAGTACGCACGGGCGCACTGCGACCTGATCAATATCACCCATCGGCGAAGAGACTCCCTGAGCGCGTTGAGCGCGCAATCCACTAACGTAGGACTATGCGATCGAAGAAGCCGAGTCAAGCAGAACGGGTGGAAAGCGCGCAGGATGTTCTAAGCCCAGCAGCGGAGAGGACGCCGAGAGCGCCTGAGGCGGTAGGGGCTAAGGCACGTCCAGCGAGACGGGGAGCTGCAGTACCGGAGCAGGAGAACGGCCTTCCGGCAGAGCTGGCGGCGCTTACGCGGGATCCGCGGGTGACGGTTCGGCGAAACGGAGCTCCGGATGGCCAGGGACGATGCGTTCTGTACTGGATGCAGCGCGCGCAGCGCGGGGTGGACAATCATGCGGTGAATCTTGCGGTCCAGGTAGGGAACGCCCTGGGGCTGCCGGTGGTGGTTTACTTCGCAGGCATCTCGAATTTTCCGCATGCCAATCTGCGTCATTACGTCTTCCTGAACCAGGGACTGCCTGACATCGAAGAGGATCTCGCGACACGGAACATCACTTTTCTGATGAGACGAGCGCCGAACGAGTCGCACACGCGGCTGATCTCGGATGTGCAGGCGGCGATGGTTATTGGAGACGAAAATCCGATGCGTGAGCCGGAGCGCTGGCGGCAACAGCTGGCCAAGCAGATCAGCGTTCCGTTCTGGACGGTGGATACGGATGTCGTAGTGCCCTCGAAGCTGATCGAGAAGGCGCAGTACGGTGCGTACACGATCCGGCCGAGGCTGTACAAGCTGTTACCGGAGTACCTCGTCCCTTATGAAAACCCGCATGCGGAGTACGCATGGAAGCGGCCAAAGAACTTTGAGGCTGATTCGGTGCACGAGGATATGACACGGGGATGGAAGGACTTCGACCGAAGTGTCGGACCGGTGGCGGCGTGGCATGGAGGGATGCACACAGCGCTGGCCCGGCTGGAGTTGTTTACGACGAAGCTGCTGCCGGAGTATGAGGTGCAGCGAAACAAGCCGGAGACGGATGGGACGAGCTGCCTGTCTCCGTGGCTGCACTATGGGCACATCGGGCCGCAGACGATTGCGCTGGCAGTCGATGCGGCTGCGAAGAAGAATCCGGCGTTGAAAGCGGCGAGGGACAGCTATTTCAACGAGCTGATTGCGTGGCGCGAGCTGACGATAAACTTTGTCAAGTTTCAGCCGAACTATGACAATGCGGAGTGCGCAGAGGCGTGGGCCAAGAAGACGATCGCAGAGCATGCAAGGGACGAGCGCGAACGCCTTTACACGTTGGAGCAGATGGAAGGTGCAGAGACCTATGACGAGCTTTGGAATGCGGCGCAGACGCAGATGGTGCGGCACGGATGGATGCATAACTACATGCGGATGTACTGGGCGAAGAAGATTCTGGAGTGGACGCCGGACGCATCGACGGCGTTCCAGAACTGCGTTTACCTGAACGACAAATACTTTTTGGATGGGCGTGATCCGGGCGGGTATGGAGGGATTGCATGGGCGATCGTGGGCAAGTTCGATCGCGCCTGGGGTTCACGTCCGATCTTCGGAAAAATTCGTTATATGTCGGGAGCCTCGACCGGGCGGAAGTTCGATTCAAAGCGGTACATCCAGCAGATGCGGGCCTTGGCGCAGCCAGGAACGCTTTAGGAGATCGCAGCTTCTACAACTTTGTGCCAATTGAGGGCTGAGCGGGTTCGGCCTAGTTTGGGTAAAGGCGAGGCGTAGCTGCAAGGGCGAGAGACGCCGCAGATGCTTCTTTCCGGGGCGGTCTCGCTGCAGTCGTTTCGTTTGTAACCGGATTTTCGGGATGCGGACTGAAGTTTAGACTGAGCGGGCCGATTGGTCCGGTGATGAAACAATTTCGGGGTGCCTGGAGCGAACGGAGGTCTGTCTGGTTGCGGGTCGTTGCTGTGCTTGCCGCGATGTGGGTTCCGTGGCAGATCGGATTGGCCCAAGCTATGCTCAGTCCGGTTCAAGGGAAGATGAGCCTCCAGACGGGTGTTGTTCAGCCAGAGCCTGAAACGCAGGTGAATTCTGTTGTAAGGAGCCAAGCCTCGCAGCGCTTTCTGCGTGGGCGAATCTCAGCCGGTGGCACTGCAGGAGCGGGGGGTCTCGCGGCCGCAAGGGCAGAACATGCCAGTATGGTGCGGGCTCAGGGTGCGCAGCCCCCGATCTCGGCCTTGACCGCGACGTGGCAGCCGGTTGGGCCGGGGCAGGTGGCGAGTGTGGCTTACGGAAAGATCAGCGGGAGAATCTCAAGTATAGCCATCGATCCTGCGGACCGGACCGGAAGTACCGTGTACCTGGGGACGACAGGTGGCGGCGTTTGGAAGTCCACCAATGCTGCTGGGCCAGCAGAGAGCGTGACGTTTGCGCCCATGACCGACAACTTGCCAGTATTCAGCGGAAGCGTGGGAAGTTCAGCGACGGCTTCGCTGAGTATCGGAGCGATCAGCGTCCAAGCGGGCGGCATTGTGCTCGCAGGGACAGGCGATCCGAACGATGCGCTGGACTCTTATTACGGCAGCGGTATTTTGCGCTCGGCGGACAGTGGGCTTACCTGGACCCTAGCTCCAAATTCATTAGACGGCGCGACCGGCAGGCACTATTTTTCAGGACTGGCTTCGCGGGATTTGCATGGAGCACGGTTAACCCCAACCTGGTAGTAGCGGCGGTAAGCGAGTCAGCTGAGGGTAGGGTCGTCCACGCTTCGATGACGGACAGCGTCATGGGGCTGTACGTCTCAGGCGATGCGGGTGCGACGTGGCAGATGGCAACGATCTCCGACGGGCCCCAGATTATACAAACACCGATGCCGTCAGGAGCGAACCAGGGTGGAATGGCCGCGACCGCTGTGGTGTGGAACCCCAAACGGCAGCGGTTCTACGCGGTGGTACGGTACCACGGCTACTACGAGTCCACCGATGGGACAGCCTGGATACGGTTGGCAACACAGCCCGGTACGGCTATGACATCGAAGGCGTGTCCTCCGGCACCTGGAACCAGCGGCAGCTCAGCGTGTCCAGTGTTTCGAGGCACAATTGCGGTGCAGCCGGATACGGGAGATATGTTTGCCCTGACGACGGATCGGAACAATGTTGACCAAGGTCTGTGGCAGGATGTGTGCGGCTTATCCGGTAACAGCTGCACCTCTCCGGCGGTGACCTTCGGGAAGCGGATCGCGTCGACTGCTCTCGATGTAGGGAGCGGAAACGCGGCGATCTTACAGGCGGATTACAACATGAGCCTGACAGCTGTGAGTGCAGGAGCCGATACTTTACTTTTCGTAGGCACAAGCGATCTTTATCGCTGCTCGCTAGCTGCCGGATGCGTGCTTCGAAACACCACGAATGCGTAAATGCCTGCACCGCGCCTGCAAAGGTGGGTCCTGCCCAGCACGCGATTGCTGCGTTAGCTACGACATCAACGCTTTTCCTAGGCAATGATAGCGGGCTGTGGAGGTCGGTGGACGATGTCAATGAACAGGGCTCTGCCTGCTCGACTGAGGACGCCAGTCACTTTCAGAATCTCAACGGCGGTCTGGGTTCTTTGGCAGAGGTCATCAGCTTTGCACAGGATCCCCAGGACCCGGCGAGTCTGCTGGTGGGGTTGGGGGCGAATGGGACCGCGAGTTCCTTCCCGGACAGGAGTGGCGCCTGGCAACAGCTGTCGGGAGGTGAGGGTGGAACCGTTTCGATCGACCAGAGTAATCCCTTGCTCTGGTACATTTCAACGGCAGCAGGCGTCAGCATTCACCAATGTTCGATGGGAAGCAGGTGCGCTGCCAGCGACTTCGCGGGGGTAGCAACGATCGGCGCCACTCAGACGAACACAGATGCGTCGCTGCTGGATGCGCCGTGGATTCTGGATCCGGTGCTGAACTCAAGTATGCTGATCGGGACGTGCCGGGTGTGGCGGGGCCCAGCCGCTTCGGGAGACCAGTGGAGCAGTGCGAACCAGATCAGCACGACGTTGGGTGGGCCGCAGAACAGAGCGTGCGATCCAACGACGAATCCGTTCGTTCGCTCGCTGGCGGCTGGAGGTTCTCTCCATAATGCGGGGACGGCTTGGAACTCCGGAGCACGGGTCATTTACGCTGGTATGGCCGGTTTGCCTGACGGTGGCGGAGCGTTCGCGGGACATGTTTTCGCCACTTTGGGTGCTGATGTGGCGGCGAACTCGACGCGGTGGACGGATCTTGCTCATTCAACGGTAACGAACGACTTCAGCGTGTCGGGACGCTTCAATCCAAATGGATTCGACATCTCTTCGCTGGCGGCGGATTCACATGATGTGACGGGAAAGACGATCTATGCGACCGTAATGGGCTTCAGCCAAAGTGGAGCGAGTGCGGCTCATCTCTATGGATCAACGGATGGGGGCGCGCATTGGTTGAACTTGTCGAGCAATCTTCCAAACGCGCCGGCAAACAGCGTTATTGTGGATCCGAACGATGCCAACACAATCTACGTTGCGCTGGACACCGGGGTTTATGTAACAAGCGCGATATCGAGTTGCACGACGTCGAATTGTTGGAGCATATACGGTGCCTCTCTCCCAAATGCGCCTGCGGTTCAGCTCTCAGCCGCGGCCCTTATGCCGACTGGCGATGGGCGTACGGGTCTTCTGCGTGTCGGGACCTATGGTCGTGGCATCTGGGAGATTCCTCTGCTTACGGCGGGATATGCGGCCAAGCCCGCGATCAGCCTATCTCCGGCTAGTCTCTTTTTCTCTGATCAGGCCGCCGGTACGGCGAGTTCACCGCAAACAATACAGGTTACAAATATCGGCGATGCTGCGTTGGTTGTTAGCCACATCGTTGTCGCTGGCGAATTTACGATCACGGACCATTGCGCTGGAGCAATGGTCGCGGTCGGCGCCTCATGCTCTGTGGAGGTGCAGTTTCTACCAGCTAACCAAGGCGCACGTGCGGGCCTGCTGACGATCTATGCGAACGTGAGTGGCGGGCAGGCTACAGCGACCCTTGCTGGAAACGCGACGGCACCGGGCGATATCGTCCTAACGCCGCTCGCGGTAACATTTCCCACGACGACTATCAATGCCACCAGTGCGGTGCAGAATCTCACTATTTCGAATGTTGGAAGCGTACCGGTGAAGTTGCAGCCGCCGAGCATCACGGGCGAGTTTCGCATCCGTGCGAATACCTGCGGGACTTCACTAGCCGCCAGCACGGGATGCACTGTCTCATTGACGTTCAATCCGACTGCGGGTGGTACGCGGAGCGGCAGCTTTACGGTGACTGCTAGCTCCGGCACGCAGACTGCATCTCTGACGGGAATAGCCACAAGTCCAGCAACAGACTCGCTTTCGCCGTCTTCGCTGATCTTTGACGTGCAACAGCTTGGAACTGCCAGTCCAGTGCAGCAGGTGGTTCTCACAAATGCTGGAGATGTGGCTTTGACGTTGATCGCAGCTGAGGTCAGATCGGGCCACTTTACGGCCGTGAACGGCTGCGGAAACTCGCTGAGCGCGCACTCGACGTGCTCCATCTCTGTTGCCTATACGCCGAAGCGCGTGGGTGCGGGTTCGGGAGTGCTGACTGTGTCGGATCAGTTTCGTTTGCAGACGGTAAATCTGAACGGTACAGGAGTAGCACCTCCGGGTGTGTCGCTGTCTCCGCTTGGAGAGATGGCATTTCCGGATACACCGGTGGGGGTATCTTCCCTGGCGCAGATCGTGGTCCTGACAAACAACGGAGGCCTGCCGCTTGCTTTGAAGAAGATCTCCCTAACAGGTGATTTTGTATTCGTGCCAGGAGGCACCTGCGGAGGGACGCTTGCTCAAAATACGGCGTGTACTTTTCAAATCGCATTCGTTCCAGCGGTTGGCGGGGTGAGGAGCGGCGGTCTGGTAATCCTCGACGACGCGCCCAATGCGCCGCATACGGTAGCCCTTACGGGGGCTGGAATAGATTTCTCCCTGGCTGCCGACGGCAGCACCTCGGCGGCTATTGCGAGCGGAAAGGTTGCGACGTACTCCCTACTGCTGAGCGCTCTAGGAAGTACGAGCGGCGTTGCGAGCTTTACCTGCTCGGGTGCGCCGGTCAATGCAACCTGCGTTGTCTCTCCTGGAAACGCACCCTTAGGACCAGCGACGCTGGTCACGGTTACAGTAGCTACGGGCGTCTCCTCGACGGCTCAGATGGTGAGCCCTCCTCTATCTTCCAGGTTTCTACCGGTATTGCTTGCGGGTCGATTTCCCATCGGAGCTTTGTTCCTGCGAGAGCGGCGCGCCGTGAGGCTTGTGGGATTGCTGGTGTTTGTGTGTGTTGCAGCCTGCGAAGGATGTGGGTCGGGGCGCCTGATTCCAAGCCCGGGAGGTGTGAGCCCGATTGCCGGAGCGATGACGCCCCCCGGTAACTACAACCCTGACGGTTGCTGCGACGGCTTCTGGGCTGACTCGCACGATGGCTCTGAGTCTGACCATCAAATAACTGGCCCTGTTGCATTACCCGGAATTGTAATTTGGTGGGCTCTACGATGAATTCATGTTCAAGCGCCGTCGTTTCCCGGTCGAGATCATGCTGCTGTGTGTTCGTTGATACTGCAAGTACGGGATCAGCTACCGGGATCTGGTCTAGATGATGCAGGAGCGTGGCGTGGAAGTGGATCCTTCCACGATCATGCGCTGGGTTCATCGCTACGCGCCCGAGCTCGAGAAACGAGGACGAGCCCTACCAAGGGTACGGCTCGACTTCCTGGCGAGTGGACGAGACTTACGTCAAGGTGGGCGGCAGGTGGAAGTACCTGTTCCGGGCAGTCGACAAACATGGCCGCTTGATTGACTTCATGCTCCTAGAACGACGCAACACCCGGGCTGCGCATCGTTTCCTGAGCAAAGCTACAGCAACGATGCGGGACTGGCCGCCGACATCGATCACAACAGATAAACTTCCCTCCTATCCTGAAACGATCGACCGGCTAAAGCCTGACGGTCAGCTAGCCAAAGACACAAGACACCGCACGTCGAAGTACCTGAACAACATCGAAGTACCTGAACAACATCATTGAGGCAGACCATGGCGCGCTCAAGAGGGTCATCCGACCCACACGAGGCTTCCAGACGATGAAGACGGCGACAGCCACGATCAAGGGCTTCGAGATCATGCGAATGATCCGACGCGGACACTGTCTCACCTGCAAGCGAGGCGTCCACAATTAGATCCGCTTCGTAAACCGGCTGTTCCAGGGTGGCGCTTGATCACAGGGCCAAGGGCTAGGCTGTGCCTCAGCTCGTTAATGCAACAGAGCCCTGAAAAGCATCCTCTCAAGAACCACCCCCTCTACTATTTTGTAATAGACAGTAAGCGCATCCTCGCTGACCGGCTCGGTAGTAATGATCCTAACGGGGGCGGCCGGATCGATGCCGACCACGGAAGACTGTTTATTTATCGCTTCGAGCTTAAGCATCTCTCCCCTTGAGAAGTTCTGGATGAGTCGTCTGCAGCCATGACTCTACTGTGTGACGCAGCTCCTCTGCCGTGGTGAGGATCTCTCTCACTTCCTGGTGTGAAACGAGCCGGCAGCCTCGCAACTTTCCACGTTTCGCTTTTTGAGAAAATGTGGGGTTTCCCGATTCTCCACCTTCTGCATCGGTCAACTACCATTTGGTACTTGGCATGATTCGCTTCATGAACTCGTCAAATAGAGGCACCGTGAATGCTGTATCGCCATGGTTCGGGCTCCAGATCATTCCTTGGTGATCAGGCTAGCGCGAAGTGGCCCTAAAGAATTCGTTGGCTTCTTGAAAACTGTCGCGATATCGCCAGATCGGTGAGGACCAGGGCCTAGCTCTGCCATCGCGCGCAGATAGTGCTTTTCTTTGGGTGTCAGTCAATCGAAGCGAACACGGAAGAAGCTCTCGTCAAGCGCCGCGATCGCTTCTGTCGACGCTGCTCTCACGCCTTTCAGTGTGATGGGGCTCTTCTTTGCAAGATCCCAGGAGCGTTTACCCCACTCCTGGAGGAAGTAGGGATAGCCGCGGGTCTGATGCACGATCTCCCCGCTTGCTTGAGCAACGTAGTCCGCACCTAGATCGCGGGCGGGTTTAACGATAGCAAGCTCTGCTTCTTCTGGGTCCAGCGGCCCGATCTGAGGGAAATCGAAGAGCCTTTCGGCATATGACTTCGCGTTTCCGGCCAGCGCCAACAGTTGCGGAAGGCCCGCCCCAACGACGGTCACAGGAAGCCTCCCTTGAGCGCAACGATGGAGCGCCGAGATCAATGCCGCAAACTCCTCCTCCTTGATGTACTGCAACTCGTCAATGAATAGAACAACAGCTGTATTCGCGCTCTTCGCCGCTGCCCCGACCTGTTCCAGAAGTGAACTCAAGTCGCCTTCCAGATCTCCATTGTCCGCAAGTCCAGCTTCCGGCTCCAGATCAAGCCCGACCTCAAGATCCTCGTATTTGAACTTCAGCGCTTTGGCAAAGCCGGCGAGACCGCGGAGTCCACGTTGCGCAAGGTCTTTCGCTGCCTCCACATGGCTGAGTCGAAGAAGTGCAAGTCGAAGCTGCGGAGCCAAAAGCGCCGGCAGCGATCTGTTCTCAGGAGCCTCGATCCGTATGGTATGTACCCCGTTGCGTTCAGCGTCAAGCGCATTTGTTCTAGCAACACGGTCTTACCAACGCCGCGGAGACCGACCATCAACATACTTTTGGCAGAGTTCCCCACCCGGATGCGCGCAATCGCTACCCGTACCTGTTCGCGAATTCTGTCGCGCCCGGCAAGTTCTGGAGGTGGCGTACCAGCACCAGGAGCATATGGGTTTCGTACGGGATCCACAAAACATACCCTCTTTAGGTAGTTATGCCATTTCCATAAAATCTGTAAACTCTGTATTAACTAGAACATCGCACTCATTCCGGTCGTCACATCGGCTCAGTAAATACCTGGCGAAAACCGCGATGGCGTGGCCGACCTTGCTTACCCTCCATGGGCGAGTCGAGAGGCGCATTGCCTTGACGACTCAACGCCCTCCCGAGTGACCTCACCAGGCACATCGTTGTTAGCTCACCGTTCCCTACTCCGCAGTGGGGATTGCCTGGGGAGTTTTAGCTGCTGACGTCTTCGCCTAGTTCTCCCTAATGGCAGACCAGGCTTGTTCCTCTTCGCAGACTTCGTCGCAACCAGTTCGGCGGATTACTTCCCGGCCCAAACGCTTTGCTCCTGCTATCTTTGCGGGGGGGGCAGGCTTCTTTGCGGTTGGCGGGGTGTGCGTTTCCCTTTTGGTGGACCTCTTCGCTGAGAGGCCAGTTACCTTGACCTCTTTTTCGGAAGCACCCTTCCTAACAGAAGTTGTCACCCCGCGCGCCCCGGATATTTCCGTTCCGGTCTAAGGTGCCCACCGCGCTCGTTGTGCCGCAGCGATCCGGGCTTTCCCTCCCGGGCTCATGATCGGGCCTGCGCCCTCCAACTGCGTTGCCTGACAGACTTCGGTGCGGGTACTTTTATGCCCTTTTCGTGTACTCAGAAAGCCAGCCATCAAGTCCAGCGTGACTCCAAGTCCACAGAAGCGTCGCGCTTACCTCTCCGGAAGTTCTGCGAGCAATTCAGGGCTATTGCACTCGCTGCCCCACAAGTGGTGCAAGCTAGCTTTCCCCTGCCATTCTGAGCTAGTCTAAGCATCCGTAAGGCGAAGATAAGGCGAACAACCATGCGTACGCAGACGGCGTTTCTGAAGCGTGAGATTGAGGCAAAGCTGGCACACCGCGTTCCGGCCGCCCTCTCCCCGCTTGCCCAGCAAGCACCACGGCTCCATCCTACCGGCAATGTTCACCTTGATTCACTGCTCGGAGGCGGCCTGCCACTGGGTTCTGTTTGTGAGCTGACCGGTCCGGACGGCTCCGGCCGCACCTCGATCGCGTTATCTCTGCTGGCGAGCGCCTCGTGCGAGAGTGCGTGCGCCTGGATCGACGTGAGCGACACGTTGTCGCCGCAGAGCGCGGCGGCGGCGGGTGTCGACCTCGACAACCTGCTCTGGGTGCGTTTCACTGCATCCGCACAATCCCAGGTGCCCGGAGCTAAGCCTCTAATCATTCCACTGCCTTCTAAGGGAGGTGGCAGGCCGCGAGAGTCGGTGCAGCAGAACTGCGGCGGACTGCATCCGCGCGGGGAGACGAAGGGTCTGGCTCCGGCATTGCAGCAGATGCTGTTCGACAAGGAGGAGCGCCGCAGACGGAAGATGGAAGGCACTCCCGGCTATCCCAACCAGCCAATCGGTCTAGGATTGGCCTCGCAGGACCAGATCGAGTGGGAGCGGTTCAACCTCCGCAAGGTGGACGAGAGCGATCCGTTGCGGCAGAGTGACAAGCAAGCGGCCCAGTCTGCACGGCAGAGAGCGACCGCCCAGCTTCCGCCGCCGGTCATGCGCCGCGACCAGTACCAGCCATGGGATCGCTTGGATCGTGCGCTTCGCGCCGCCGACCAGGTGCTGCAGTCGGGGGGCTTCCGCTTGGTTGTGCTCGACCTCGCTTCCATCTCTCCACAGGAAACTCTACGCATTCCGTCCGCGACCTGGTTCCGTTTTCGGAGAGCCGCGCAGGAGAGCGACGCCATTCTGCTCCTGCTCACCAAAGACCCGTGTGCCCGTTCCAGCGCGGCGTGCGTTCTCGAGTGCTCCGTCGGAGAGCCGCCGCGGATCAAAGGTGTGCTCACGTCCGCCTCACGTATGGCGCAAGTGGCACGGCAGCGTATGGGACCATCCTTCGGCAAGAAGGCACCCGGACGTGCGACAAAGCTGGGACGCGGCACCACACTCCATGCGCGCTGTGGGGAGATAACGTGAGCTTTGCAGCCATCCACATTGCGGAGTTCCCCGTTGTAGCTTGGAGGCGAGCTTGCCCGGAGCTTTATTCGGAGGCGGTGGTGATCGTCGAGGGCGTGCCGCCGCAGGAGAAGGTCGTCTCTCTCAGCGAGAGCGCCAAAGCCGCAGGCATCGAGCACGGCATGAGCAAGGTCCAGGCCGAAGCTGCCGGCCCCGTCCGTTGCCGCTCCCGACAGATCGCCAAAGAGACCGTGGCTTTCACGGAGGCGGTCGAGATCGCGGAACGTTTCTCTCCAGGCGTTGAAATCATTGCTTCACCCGCGAACGCGTACAGGGGGAGCAGGTGGCTCTCCGCGTCCCTGCTCATCGACAGCACCGGTACTGGCACCCTCTTCGGCCCGGTCGAAAGTTATGCTCGCAGTCTGCACAAGGAGCTGAACGCAGCAGGCTTTCCAGCAGGTGTCGGTACCGCACCGAATGCCGAGGCCTCACTCATGCTGGCGCGCAGCAATCGCTCGGTCGTTTGCGCTGAGGCAACGAACTTACGAGTGAAGCTCGCTCCGCTTCCCGTTTCGCTGCTTCCCTGCGAGCCGAAGATGCTCGGTGTTTTATTGCGCTGGGGTATCCGCACACTGGGTCAACTGGCGGCACTCCCCGATAACGCACTCGTAAGCCGGTTGGGTCAGCCGGGACGGCGACTGCAGCAGCTCGCACGCGGTGAAGCGGAGCACCTGCTTGTTCCCGGAGAGCCAGAGTTTTCGCTTTGCCAGACAACAGCGCTTGATTCACCGTTGGAGCTACTCGACTCCCTTCTTTTTGTGCTCTCGCCCATGCTCGACACAATTATGCGCAAAGCGATCGGCCGGGCCTACGCTCTGCGGGTCGTGCGGCTGACTCTTCAGCTGGAGCGAGGCGAACCGCATACGCTCTCCGTGCGCCCAGCCATGCCAACCCAGAATCGGGAGCTGCTGCTCAAGCTGCTCAACCTGGAGCTTCAGGCTCACCCTCCACAAGCGGGGATCGTGGCCGTGACGATAGAAGCGGAGCCGACGCAGCCGCAGATGGCACAGCGCGGTCTGTTCCAGGCGCAGTTCCCCGAACCCGACAAGCTGGAACTGCTGCTGGCGAGGTTGCGCTCGATTGCGGGAGAGGAGAACGTCGGTTCTCCCAGACTTCTGAACTCCCACCGTGAGGACACGTTCACGCTGGCTCCGTACCAGCCGAGGCTTCGCCCGCAGGCCTTCGGAGATGCGCTCCCTTCGCGCCTTGCGCTTCGCATGTTTCGCCCCCCGCAGCCGTTGCGCGTGACCTTCTGGGGCGACAAGCCGCAAATGATCTTCTGGCAGGGTGCACGGTTCGATGTCGCCTCGGCTGCCGGGCCATGGCACTCCAGCGGTTCCTGGTGGGATGGGCAGTCATGGGACAACGATCTCTGGGATGTGGTGATTGCAAATCCGACACAGCTGCTGCGCCTGCGGCAGGAGCACACATCGAAGGCGTGGTCCGTGGTCGTTCTCTATGACTGATCGCTACGTCGAACTGCACGCGAGGTCGGCTTTCTCGTTCCTCGAAGGTGCTTCGCTGCCCGAAGCCATGACGCAACAGGCCGCGAACCTACAATTGCCTGGCCTGGCCATCCTCGACCGCGACGGTTTGTATGGATCACCCCGTCTCTACACAACGGCGAAGAAGCTTGGGCTGCGCTCGCACATTGGGGCGGAGGTTTCGGTCGATGCCTTCGGCCGGCAGACGCGGCCTCCGGCGTGGCAGCCACACACCGTCCCGAGCCGTCCAGTGCGTTTGTCCCTACTTTGTGAATCGCAGACCGGCTACCGCAATCTTTCCATGCTCATCTCCGGCTACAAGCTCGCACAACGTACCAAGGGCGATGGAATAGCCAGCTTCCGCAAAGTGCAAGAGCATGCTGCGGGGCTCGTTTGCTTGACCGGTGGTGACGAAGGCCCGCTTGCCGCAGCCTTGGAGCGTGGCGGCATGGCTGAGGGTCGCAAGACAGTCACGCGACTTCTCCAGACCTTCGGACCGAAGAACGTCTACGTGGAACTACAGCGTCACGGCATCTGCGAGCAGGAGGCCCGCAATCAGGCGGCGATGGCACTCGCCCGTGAGTTCCACCTTCCATTGCTGGCGACGAACGGCGTCAGTATGGCGACCGAGTTCGAGCGCGAGATCCTCGATGTACTGACCACCATCCGGCACGGCTGCTCGCTCGATGGGGCCGGCCTGTTGCTGCAGCAGAACAGCAAGCGTCACATGCGCTCGGGAGCCCAGATGTGTGCTCTCTTTCGTGACGTGCCCGAGGCGATCGCCGCCACCGGTGAACTGTCCGATCGACTGACCTTTCAGATGAAGGAGATGGGCTACGAATTCCCCCGCTATCCCATCCCTGAAGACGAAACCATGGACAGCTTTCTGCGCAAGCGGACCTTCGAGGGTGTCGCCCGACGTTACGGCTGTAAAGCTAGTGCCAAGCTGCGGTCCCGTGCAGAGAAACAGGTTGATAAGGAGCTAGTGCTGATCGCGAAGCTCGGCCTTGCGGGTTATTTCCTCATCGTCTGGGACATCGTGGAGTTCTGCCGCAGGCACGGCATCCTCGTGCAGGGCCGCGGCTCCGCAGCCAACTCCGCTGTTTGCTACTCGCTCGGCATTACCGCCGTCGATCCGGTCGGCATGGAGCTGCTCTTTGAGCGCTTCCTTTCAGAAGTTCGCGGCGAGTGGCCCGACATCGACCTTGACCTACCCTCCGGCGACGACCGGGAACGAGCCATCCAGTATGTCTACGAGCGCTATGGACAGCTGGGGGCCGCGATGTGCGCGAATGTCATCACCTATCGTGGCCGCTCCGCTGCACGCGAGGTAGGCAAGTCGCTCGGCTTCGATGCCGACATGCAGACCCGGCTAACCCGGCTGGTGGGCTCTTGGGAGTGGAAGGGGCCGACCGACACCATGGAGCACCAGTTCCGTAATGCCGGCTTCGACCTGAACCACCCGCGTATCGCCAAATACCTGGAGCTTTCAATCCGCATGCTCGACCTGCCCCGGCATCTGGGCCAGCACTCCGGAGGCATGATCATCGCGCAGGGCCAGCTCGCCTCCGTGGTTCCAATCGAGCCCGCCAGCATGCCGGGCCGCAATGTCGTGCAGTGGGATAAGGAAGACTGTGCGGACATGGGCCTCATCAAGGTGGATCTGCTCGGCCTGGGTATGATGGCGGTCTTGAAGGACTGCGTGGAGTTGATCCCGCGTCACTACGGCACGAAGGTCGACATCGCACAGATTCCGCACGACGATCCCAAGGTGTACGACTCGCTCCGGAAAGCCGATACCATCGGGCTCTTCCAGGTCGAGTCTCGGGCACAGATGGCGTCGCTCCCCCGGAACAACCCGAACAAATTCTATGACCTGGTCGTGCAGGTTGCCATCATCCGGCCGGGACCCATCGTAGGCCAGATGATGAACCCCTACATGGAGCGACGGCAGGGCAGGCAGGAGATTACCTACCCTCATCCACTGCTGGAGCCGGTGCTGCGACGCACGCTGGGCGTTCCCCTCTTCCAAGAACAGCTGCTCCGGATCGCTATGACGATTGCGGACTTTACCGGCGGTGAAGCCGAAGAGCTGCGACGCGCGCTGGGCAGCCGGCGCTCCGCCGACAAGATGCGCGCGCTGGAGGTGAAGCTTCGCTTTGGCATGGATGCCAAAGGTGTGAGCGCCAAGACGCAGGATGAGATCATCCTCGCCATCAGCTCCTTCGCTCTCTATGGCTTCCCGGAGTCTCATGCCGCCAGCTTCGCCCTGATCGCTTACGCGAGTGCCTGGCTCAAGTTCCACTACCTTCCCGTGTTCACCGCGGCCATCCTCAACAACCAGCCGATGGGATTCTATTCGGCTGCGGTTCTGGTTAAGGATGCGCAAAGGCATGGCCTGCGCGTTAAGCCGGTTGACATCCTTCGTTCCGATTGGAACTGCACGCTGGAGCGCGAACCGAACGATGCCTATTCGCTTCGGCTTGGATTGCGGTACGTGCGTGGCCTCCGCGCAACCGCCGCAGCCGAGATAGAGAGCGTACGTGCACTGCGGACATTCGGCAGCATCGAGGAGCTTGCCCGCCGCGTTCCCTCGCTCTCCCGTGCCGATCTTGCGACCCTGGCGGAGACGGGAGCGTTGAACTCGCTGGGCGACCGCGTGCATCGCCGCGATGCGCTCTGGCAGATCGAACGCGCCGGCCGGCAGGCCGGACCGCTGCTCTCCGAACTCGACCGCGATGAGGAGCAAACTTCCCCGTTGCAGCCGATGAACCCGGAAGAGCGCATGGTCGCCGACTACGCCGGAACCGGCGTCACAGTGGGCCGACACCCGATGGCGCACTGCCGCATGCAGCTCCACCGCATGAACGTCTTCCCCGCCGGTGACCTGAAGCTGGTACGGCACGGCGTGAAGACCCGCATCGCCGGCCAGGTCATCGCCCGCCAGCGGCCCGGCACCGCCCATGGCTTCATCTTTCTTTCGATAGAAGACGAGACGGGCATCGCCAACGCGATCATCGATCCCGATCTCTATGAGGCGAACCGCAACCTTGTCACCTACGCCAAATTCCTCCTGATCGAAGGCGCGCTCCAGAACATCGACAAGGTCATCCACATCCGAGCCAAACACATTGAGAAGTTGAATGTCACCGCCGCACCCATGTAGTCCCATGACTTCCACTAGGGACCTCCCATGAGTTAGCCCATGACTTCGCCCGGTGACAAGCAGCCACCCAAAGAGTGGTGGCTCGAGAATGCCTGCCGCATCACCGCCTTTCGTCTGCGACAGCAAAGGTACATGAGCGCCAATACGGTTCCGGTCCGCGAACAGATGAGGGATTGCGTCGAGTTCGTCCGCATCGTCTGGGAAGAGATTGAACGGCATCTTGCGGACGGGGAGCCATAATGAAGGCCGCCGGAGGTAACCGGCTCTCGAGTCTGCCGCTGCTCATATTGCGACGCCGAGTCCGACAGCAGTAAAGGCTCGTCCACAGCGGAAATGTTCTACTAACGTTTATTGGTGAAGTTAAGCGCTGTTCAGCATCTCTGGGCCGTTGTTCTTGACGTTTCCCACCGCAGGATTGCAGGCTGACGCCTTCATTCTGTCAGCTTCGTAGGGCCGGAGTAGATGGCGGCTTATGCAGCCGAGTTCACTGGAGACATTCAGAATCTGCGCCTTGCCGGTGGTTTGTAGCAGCGGGAGCATAGCTTGTGTCACCGCAACGGTGCCTACGAAGTTGGTCTCCATCGAACTTTCAAGGGCTTCAATATTCGTCTTGCTCGGTGGCCCGTCGCTCGTACTCGCGATACCGGCGTTGTTGATGAGAAATGTCAAGCTTGCCGAACTGTTGGCGAAGTCTCCGCTGCGGCGGTTGCGGTTGCGTGCGCCTTAAGGTCGATCGTGGACACTCAATCGATTCTCCTGAAAGCGGCTGTCAAGGCCGAGGCCCTGAGGTTCATCCCCTCGGATTATTGCGTAGACTTCCGACCGCAACCCGAGGGACAGAGAGTGAACTCCGCGAGGCCGCTCGGGTGAAAAGCATCAGCCGCATCTGCAGTTCAGGGCCGCCTTTACACTCCACTGCTGCAGCTGCGAGAGCTCCTCGATCTGCACGGTCAGAGCGGAACTTATCAGAATTAGGTCGTAAGCAAGAAAGCGACATCGCTTTCAAGGCTCAGCCCTAGAAATGAATCTATCGGGATTGGAGCGAAGTGCGTTCCTGAACAACTTTCGCTAAGTCAGCTCGATCGTCCTGATAGACGGTCTTGACGAAAGCTGTCCAGTTTGCAGTGTGGCGCAGCGACTGCTGCACGACCAAGACGAAGTGGTGGCGGAGTGACGGTGTCGGCCTCGATTATAGTTCTCCTTGGTGCCACCAGTATGGTGCTTGCCGGCGTCGAACCTTGTGTGCTGGTGCCAGAATCCATCCGCGAGTGGCTTCGTTGCCACGTGCTTCGGCCGCTACTTCGCGCGCTGCGTTCCGGCGTCACGCCGCGACGACTGGCGTGGAGTCTGGCGCTGGGCATGGTCGTCGGCATCAATCCGTCTGTAGGGCTGACGACGCTGTTAGTGGTGCTTGTGGCGTGGATCTTTGGCCTAAGCAAGCTCGCATCGCTGATCGGCACACATGTTGTGGCGCCGCTGCACCTGCTGCTGTTCATTCCGTTCATTGATCTCGGCGTGCATCTGTTTCACACGCGCAAGCTGCCAATAGACCGCAAGCAGCTGGAGCACCTGAGCCATCATCCGTTGCGACTGTTTCACGACATCTGGCAATGGGAGTGGCACGCGCTGATCGTTTGGGGCGTGGTGGCTGGAATTGCGATGCCTCTGCTGGCTGTATATCTGCGCCGCGCACTGGTTCTGCTGCTGCGAAGGCACAGAACACTGTTGCGCTCACGGCCCGCAGTGCACTAGTTATCGCACTTGAGAAAGGATAACTCCCGGAGAGCCGACTTCCCAGATTACTTATGAGCGCAATTGCGTCTGCGGCTCAGCGTCGAATCGCAGCGCAGAGCCATTCCCACTTAGCTGAAGCAATCTTCACCTGCTCCTCGTCACCTAATTTTGCTTCCTGAAGAAACGTGCGGCCGGTCCCGTGTGGAGATTTCATGAACAGAGATCCTCGGGCCTTTCGATGCCGCTCGCTTTGTTGACATAAGCCGCGGAGGGGCGAAAGGCACGGTTCGGAGACACCGGAATCGCCACGTTGGTGTGCGCACCACAGGACTCCGGCCAAGTTCGGTCCGGAGCGTGAGCGCAGGCACGAGTTTATTGCTAGGAGACGACCGTCCGGCGAAGCACCTCGGCGAAGCCCAGAGCGCCTGTGCCCAGCAAGAGCAGGGACGAGGGCTCATTGCGAGAGAACAGCCGGAATGCCCCGTCATCTTTACCAAGATTCAAGTACGGCGAAGTGTTCCGCGTGGTCGATGAAGACGCGCCGGAATAGCCAGGTGGTCAGTAAGCCATCGAACTCCGTAACCTGAAGATTCTTTTGTGTGACCGCAGGCGTGAAGAAAGACAGATCGGCAACCTGAGCGAAGCGATTTTCATGTCCTGCGCGGGGAGAGCCAGGTACGAGGTTTGCGCAGCATCGCCGCCAATTCCTGGGAGAGGCTGACTCTGGTCTAATCTCCGCAACAAGTATTCCGACAGTTTGAACAGGAAGGAGACGTTTGCGCCTGTGTCGAGCCATAGGCGGACCGGCTCGGTCAGATCCGACAGGTGCGCCTCGATGAGGAGGGACCTGGAAACCGTGCCGCCGCCGGGAACTTGCCCCGAAGAGACCAGAGGTGTGCGCGGCCCTTTCATGCTTCCGCGCATCGCTCCCGACTCATCAAGACAAAGCAGGCTGTGATCCTTATCGATGAGCATGTCGAAATGTTCGAGGAAGTCCTCGCCCAGGATGCATGGGCGGGCAGGACGCCTCCCGCAGGAAACTTGTAAACGAGGACCACCTGGTTGGCCACTGCAAGAGAACCAGCTGCCAGCTGATCGAGCCGCGCGGACGAAGCCTTAGCCGCAAATCCGATTCCTCCGACGATGGAAGTGCCCTGCAGATTGAGATGGAGTTCGCCAGCCAAAGCCTGATCGATATCCGTGGTCTGCGTACCTGTATCTAGAAGAAAGTCATATGGGCCGGCATGATCAATCGATACCGCCACGATAAACAGATAGCGCTTGACGAGGTGGAGGGGTACGATGTCGACGTTTCCTGGACATCTCGCCGCGCCGAGTATCGGCAGAGTATTTACCGCCAGAAAGAGTGCGACAAGCCAACTAAGTGGAAGCCCCGAGTTGGTCCATTTCATGGTCGGTTTCCTCATCGCGGGTTGCGCTATGAGGCCCACTGTGGGGCTTCGGCCGGGCTACCTCAATCGATAGCGGTTAAATTGCTGATCAATCGAAAGTCAAAAGGTTCTCAACACTCGTAACCAAACGACTCTCTATGGTTAGGGCTCTCTATCGGCGGCCGGACAAAAGCATCGGGATCTAAGTAGCACTGCGAGGACCCTACTTATGGCATCCGTGCCCGGGATTCGACTTTTGCGGTTCGCAGATTTCGAGGTTCGACCCGGCTACCGGCGAGCTGCGAAAGGCCGGAGCGAAGGTCAAGTTCGGGGGCCAGCCATTTTTAGATTCTAAGCATCTTGCTGGAGCGTCGGGGAGATCTGGTAATGCGGGAGGAATTGCAATAGCGGCTCTGGCCGCACACGTTTGTCGGCGTCCATCACAACCTGAATACTGCTATCAACAAGATTCGGGAAGTGCTGGGTGACTCAACTGAGCAATCAGGCACTGTTGCATTAACCGGGATCGGGGAGTTCCGGGCGCTAGCATGGTTCATATGTAAGCGCCGTCGCTTCCCCGTCGAGATCATCCTGG